>JADMIO011721378.1_pt1 | contig 118752 bp, 89 predicted proteins | sample 8958161 | NCBI WGS metagenome assembly JADMIO01 (sample SAMN16585339, study PRJNA669376) | soil metagenome | isolation source: Crop rotation soil | place: USA: Cullars Rotation, Alabama | collected 2011
GCCGCGACTTCAAGTCACGTGAATTCCAAGCTTCGGATCCCACTGTGCTGGAAAGGGGCGAGACGCGCGAGACGCCCGTGATACAACAAAGCCTCGCGTTGCAATTCCCGGCGATTCTTCTATCATCCTCCCCCTTGTTCGGAGGAAACCAATATGGCTGATTTGAAAATGGTCTACGAAAAAGACGCTCCGCTCGATGCCCTCAAGGGCAAGACGGTGGCCGTCATTGGGTTTGGTTCGCAGGGGCATGCCCATTCGCTCAACCTGCGCGACAGCGGCATCCGCGTCATTGTTTCCACCCGCAAGGACAGCCCACGCGGCGGCACCAGCGCAAACTACACGCTTGCCAAAGAGCACGGCTTCGAAATCCTTCCTGTTGAGGAAGCCGTCAAGCAGGGCGATCTGCTCATCGTTACGCTGCCGGATGAAATGCAGCCGGAGATTTACAACAAGAGCATCGCGCCGCACCTGAAAGCCGGCAAAGCGTTTGGCGCAACGCACGGGTTCAACGTGCATTTCAAGACCATCGATCTGCCCAAAGATGTTGACGTCCTGCTCGTCGCCCCCAAAGGGCCAGGCCATCTCGTCCGCAGCGAATACGAAAAAGGAGGCGGCGTTCCCTGTCTCCTTGCCATTCACCAAAACGCCACCGGCAAGGCCCGCGATATCGGCCTGGCCTGGGCACGCGGCATTGGCGGGGCGCGCTCGGGCGTCATCGAAACCACCTTTAAGGATGAATGCGAAACCGATCTCTTCGGCGAACAAGCCGTCCTGTGCGGCGGACTTTCCGCCCTCATCAAGGCCGGCTTCGAGACCCTCATCGAAGCGGGCTATCCGCCGGAGATGGCCTATTTCGAATGCGTGCACGAAGTGAAGCTGATCGTGGACCTGATCTACCAGGGCGGCTTGGATTACATGCGCTACAGCATCAGCAACACCGCCGAGTATGGCGACCTCACCCGCGGCCCGCGCATTGTGAACAGTCAAACCAAGGCCGAGATGAAGAAAATCCTGGGCGAAATCCAGTCCGGCCAGTTCGCCAAGGAATGGCGCGCCGAATACGAGGGCGGCATGAAGAACTTCAAGCGGCTATACGAAGCCGACAACAGCCACCCCGTCGAAAACACCGGCCGGCGCCTGCGAAAAATGATGCCGTGGCTGAAGGCGAAGGAGCCGCCCAAGTCGTAATGATCATGAATCGACGACAGCAACACGCTTAAGCCCGAGTGATGAACTCGGGCTTTGTCGTTGATGAACGGGATGTCGGGATGTCACGCACGCTTGGCATTTATTCGTTTGCCTCTTTACACTAACGATTATGACTTTGGCCCAGCCAATCAAGCGCTACACCCCCCAAGAGTATTACGACCTGGAGCGGGCGGCGGAGTATAAGAGCGATTTTTATGCGGGTGAGATTTTTGCGATGGCAGGTGGGTCGGTTCGCCATAGCCTCATCTGCACCAACCTTCTCCGGGAAGTCGGCAATCGGCTTAAGGGAACGCCCTGCGTCGCATACGAATCGAATTTACGCCTGAAGAATAAGGTCACCGGTCTACGAAACTATCCCGACGCGAGCGTGTTTTGCGGTCCCCTGGAATATGACGAAGAAGATCCCTACACAGAAACCGTAACGAATCCCACGGTGTTGTTCGAGGTGCTCTCCCGCTCCACCGAAGCTTATGATCGCGGGTTCAAGGCCGAGCAGTATCGTCGTATTCCCTCCTTACGCGCCCATGTCCTGGTCTCGCAGAAAGAGCCCCACGTCGAGATCTTTTTCCGGCAACCTGCTGGCCCGTGGTTGTTCCAGGAGGAGAGCGGGATGACGGCAACACTCACGATCCCGGCAATTGGAATAGAGTTGCCGCTTGCCGAGATTTACACGGGCGTGGATTTCAGGCTTGATGAGCCGGGATTTGGCATCCCGGCGAGGTAATTGCTCCGCAAAGAGTGGAATTGACTGTCGAGAAATGGACGACATTGCCGCCCAATTTGCGCTTCGCGACCGCTTTCGAAGAAAGCTCGCACAGTTCAAGACGCCGTCGCAGCGCATGCGCGAAATGGCGATTCGCCAGCGCGCTCTGGTGGAATGGCCGCGCCAGTCGCCGGAGGGCTACCAGCGATTCCTGCGACGAAATTTTAAGGCCCGCGCTATCGACGTCAGGGGGCTGCATGATACCTGATTTTCAGTTCCTTCCCGAGTGAGGTCAATCGGCTGGGCGCTGACGAGAAGCAATGACCAGCTATTCGATTTCGCACATTGCGATGAGAAGTCGTCGTTTTGATCTGTTATTCATCGAGCGGGAGTCCATCTCATGCTTAAGACGTTTGATGTCCTTCGCGTTTTCCCTGCGCATTGGACATTTCTCATTCTTGCCCTTCTCGCATTCTTTCCGCGGCCAACCCCCGCCGCCCCTCCCAACATCGTCATCATTTTCACCGACGACCAGGGTTACGCCGATGTCGGCTGCTTCGGCGCGGTCGGTTTCGAGACGCCCAATCTCGACCGCATGGCCCGGGAAGGCCGCCGGTTCACCAACTTTCACGTGGCGCAGGCAGTCTGCTCTGCCTCGCGCACCGCGCTTCTCACCGGCTGCTATCCCAACCGCATCGGCATCGCCGGCGCGCTCGGCCCCGGGTCGCGACATGGGATCAGCAGCGGCGAAACCACCATCGCCGATATGCTCAAGCAACGCGGCTATGCCACCTGCGCCGTCGGCAAGTGGCATCTCGGGCATTTGCCGCCATTTTTACCGACGCGGCATGGGTTTGATGAGTGGCTGGGGCTTCCTTATTCCAACGATATGTGGCCGCTCCATCCGGAAAATCCCAAGGGGTATCCGCCGCTCCCGCTCTACGACGGCGAAAAAATCATCAATGCCAGCGTGACGCACGAAGTGCAGTCGCAGCTTACCACGATGTACACCGAGAGGGCCGTGAGCTTCATCGAACGAAGCAAGGACAAGCCATTTTTTCTCTACCTGGCGCACAACATGCCGCACGTCCCGCTGCATGTCAGCGACAAGTTCAAGGGCAAATCGAAGCAGGGGCTGTATGGCGATGTGATCATGGAGATCGACTGGTCGGTCGGGCAGGTGCTGGCGACGCTGAAGAAGCTGAATCTCGACGACAATACGCTGGTCATCTTCACCAGCGACAACGGCCCCTGGCTCTCGTACGGCAACCACGCCGGCTCGGCCGGCCCGCTCCGCGAAGGCAAAGGGACCGCCTGGGAAGGAGGCACCCGCGAGCCGTGCATCATGCGCTGGCCCGGCCACATGCCCGCGGGAACCAGCAGCAACGCGCCACTGATGACGATCGATCTTCTCCCCACCATCGCCCATCTCACCGGCGCCGAGCTCCCCAGGCTCAAGATTGACGGCCTGAATGTCTGGCCCCTTTTGAGCGGCGAACAAAACGCCACAAACCCGCACGAGGTTTACTATTTCTACTACGCCAACAATCAGCTTCAGGCCATCTGGGATGGCCGGTACAAGCTTCAGTTCCCCCACACTTATTCCACGCTCGCCGGGCGGGCCGGCGGACGCGATGGCACTCCCGCCAAATATCAAACCGGCCGCCTCGATCACCCCGAGCTGTACGACACCGACGCCGACATCGGCGAAAAGAATGACATCGCCGCCGCCCATCCCGACATCGTGAAACGCCTGGAAGGATTCGCCGAAACTGCACGCGCAGACCTGGGTGACACGCTCACCAGACGCCAGGGGACAGGCGTGCGCCCGGGAGGAATAATCAAGCCAGCCGAGGAGCCTCCGAAGTAGCAGGCACACTCCGTGTGCCGTCCGCTGTATCGATGATCCGGAGTTTCGCAGAACGGCACTTGGAAAGTGCCGGCGGCAGTTACCTGTCGCCGATCGGTCGAAGTTCCTGTCGCTCAAAATCGCCGAGCCACACCGTAATGCCGTCGGGACCAGACGACTCGACTACATACACCACTTGGCCTGCTGCTCGAAGTACTTCCACAATGGCGCCGCGGTCTCCAATGGATGGCGGGCGTTGGTTGACTCGCCAACCGTCGTAGTGTTCATCCGGATGTAATAACTTCACGACCTCAACGAGGGAGTATTCTGATAGGGGATCATCCATATGCGGCAACCCTGGGGACGCTACAGTGCTCGCGCCAGAGGGCACCTTTCCAATTTCACATCCTCCCCGCTGGTCACCACACCGGCAGCGTCAACTCCCGCTTCTCCGTCCCGCGCAGAATCGTCACCTTGAACGTATCGCCCGGCGAATGATTGAGGCGCAGGTCGATGAAAAATTGCGGCTCGGAGATGGCCGCGGTTTTACCCTCGACCGCGACGATGACATCACCTACTTTCAGCCCGGCATTGGCCGCGGCGCCAGCCCTGGCGGCGTAGATGAATCGGACGTTAAGGGCCAGATCGCCTGCTGAAAGGCCGCGTTTCATTTTGGCATCGGGGGGCAGGGCTTCGAGAAAGATGCCGTAGCGGAGGCCGCCCATTGATTTGCGCCATCCAATGTCGGCGCGGCGCCAGTCGCCGGTGAGGGAAATCGTCTGATCAATGGTCTTGCCGTCGCGCAGCACCTTGGCCGAGAGTTTGGTTTCATCGGGCACGCCATTGAGGACCCACTGGATGTCAGCGATCGAGATCAGGGGCTGTCCGTTCAACGAGACGAGTTCGTCACCGGCGGCCAGACCCGCTTTGGCGGCGGGGGAGTCGGGCGTGATCGACTTCACGCGCAGCCCGTCCTCCACGTCCATGGTGATGCCGATGTTGTTCGGCAGCGGATAGGTGAACAGGTCTCTCGGTTGCAATTTTTTCTGCGTCCACTTGTCGCGGATGATCGCCTCTTTCACCATGTGGCAGTGAATGCAGGTCTGGCGGCTGGTGGCGGCGTGGGGTTTGTCGGTCAGGCCGGGGATTTCTTCCGGAACGCGGTATTGGGGCGTGCCGCCCATTTTTCCCTGGAGCGATTCCTTGTTGGCGGGATATCCCTTGTGCAGGGCAAGGGCGCGCTCGGCGGATTTGCGGAAGGATGCCATGGAGATGAAATCTTCCGAGCGGTCCTTCGCCCCGTTGCGAGTGCCGTACCGACCGAGGATCGTGCCGTCGGCGCTGAGGAACATAAACGCCACCGATTGGTCATAGTCATACTGGAACAGCTTCTGATCGAGCCCGTTGGTCTGGATGATGCGGACGCAGACGAACTCTTTTTCGAGCTTTTCCAGATCGGCATCGGGATGCGTCACGTCGCTGTCCAGCTTCTTGCCGGGAGGGCACGGGATGCAGCGCAGAACCACGAGAACCGGCTTACTGCTCGCCTTGGCCTGGGCCATTGCCTTGGGCAGATCATCGTAGATCCAGTTCGGCGCCAGGGCCGGGTCCTTCAACTCCGTCTGCAGCGCCGAATCCGCGGCAATGAGATTGCCCACGGCTAATAGCGTGATACCCAACAAGAAGCACGAAATCTTTCGCATAAGAAATCTCCCAACTTGCCCGGAATGAAAATGAAAAACGCCCGCGCGTTATTTGGCGGAAAGAATCTTCGGTACGTCCGCCATGATCTTGTCGATGGCCGCTTCCGTCAACTCGCCCGCTTTGAACGCATGGCTGGCCTTGACGAAGTGATGCACGTAAAGGACGACGGTGACATCCGCCTCCTTGGCCACCTTGTATCCGTCGGGTCCCTGCGGCGCATCAATGCTTAAGACTGTCTGCTTGAGATCATTCTTCTTGGCGGCGTCAACGAGTTGTTTGTCCAGACCTTCCTTGTCGCTCAGAAAGACGGCAAAGCTCCCAAGGCCGGCGGCCCGATGCTTGGCCGTGGCCGCATCCACCTTGCGAAGCAGCGACACAACCGCGTCGCTCGGCTCGCGGGCAAAGATCATCACCACGGGGTTCAGCCCATTTTCGCAGACCAGGCAATGCCTTTCGCCGGCATGCTCGCCGGTGACATTGATCGGCTCAAAGCTTTCGCCAAGTTCCGTGCCGGGCTGCGGGCCTGATGTAAGGGGTGCGTCGGCGGCGAATAGTCCGCAGACGAGGATTGACAGGGCGAGTATGGCGCCGACAGGAACTTGATTTCTCCGCATTGTGGCTCCTTGCGAAAACCGCCGGTGAGCATTGCTTAAATGAGCTGTATACACGAGCTGGCGTCTTATCCCACAATTCGCGTCGGCCTCGCCCGGCGTTGCAGGCTTCTCCACTGTGCCACCATGAGCAGACTTCCCAGCAGCACCATCGCGATGGCTGCCAGCGTTCCCTGCCACCATATCGCGGTGAAGGAAGCGCCCGCACCAACAGGCCCAAGATGGAGGGCGAAGTGCTGGCCCATCTTGTCGTGCATGCGGGAAAAACTTGAGCCGCCGCTTGAATGGGGATACTCCACGTCCAGATCGATGTCGCACTTGAGTGTTTTACCCGCGAGGGCGGCGTTATTGGGGATTGCGACCGTCACCCAGGGAGTGGATGAAGTGCTCTTTTCGCTTGATTTGGCGCGGATCGTGTGGCCCCAGTCGTTTTGATTGGTTGTCGCGACCACGGGAATCGCGGGCGTCGATTGTGCTCCGGCATCATGCAGGCTCGCGACCGGAACGCCGCGCCAGTATCCCTTCACGCTGCTGATCTTCTTGTCCATGTATACCCGCGTGGAATCGCCCGGCCCTACGACCGCCGGATAGCATTGTTCATTGACCACCCACCCGCGCGAAGAGCGGACGATTTCCGGCGCCGCCGCCGGCACGACCGCCGCCAGCAGGATGAGCAGGGCGAGCAGGTGCATCGGCGTGCGCCCCGGATTGGCAAGCTCGTCCACTCGCGCCGCAGCCTGTCCCGGCGTGCTTTTCATCTCGCCGGCCGACACGCGCTGCTGTGCCAGCATTTTATTGCCTTCGGGGTTGGAGTTGGGGTTGGTCATGTCGATCATGAGCAGGCGCAGCGCCGCCACGCCGCAGATCGCGGTCATGATCCATGTGGCGGTGCTGGCGCTGACTGCATAGGACGCGAAGAGAATGAGCGTAATGATGGACGCGAGCAGCGCCAGCCAGAAAACAATCCACGCCTTGCGCGCCCGCGGGCGGCCAATCATGTCCGGCTGATACAACCCGCAGGTGGGACACGGCTGCATGTCGGTGGCGGTTTCCAGCGTATTGCGAATGACTTTCTGCAAGTTGCCCTGCGCCACCTCGGCTGATGCACCTGTGCCGGCCACTTTGCGAACCAGCAGGTAGGTATAAGCGCCGCCGCACCCGATGCAGGTGTGTTCCTTCCAGTTGCGCAGTTCCAGCGACGCGGTATAGGTTTTTCCCATGGAAGTCCCGGCAAGAGATAAGAGATCGGGTTGAGCGAGGCGCCTGGACGGCGCATCGGCGACAGGTTGGAAGTATAAACACGGGAAGTGTTGGATCACAAGGGTCTCAGAGCGATCAGGGTTGCACGGTGTCTGGTTCCCTCTCCCCTGTACGCAGGGGAGAGGGTTAGGGTGAGGGGCGTTGCAGGGAATTGCGCAACTCGACGAATCGCCCCTCACCCCAGCCCTCTCCCCTGAGTACAGGGGAGAGGGAGCCAACGCGTACCGGCGTCGAACCACTGATCGTACGGGTATGGGACCGGCAAGGAGACCCCTGCCCTCTGACACTTAAGTCTGATCTCTGGTTTCTGGTTTCTGGCCTCCGACCTCTGACTTCTGATCTCTAACTTCTGACTACGCACCTCCAGCTCAAACGCGGCGCAGTAGTGGATCATCCCGCTATCCCTTACCATGTCGCCACTTCGTCAGGGAACATCGCATGAAAATCTTCGTGCCCAATCAGACCGGCTCAGATGAAACTCGCGTGGCGATGGTTCCAGCGGCGGCGAAAAAAATCGCGTCCGCCATCGTGGAATTGCTTGTCGAGCGACAAGCGGGACTGCTCGCTTCTCATCGCGACGAAGCATACGCCGCGGCGGGGTGCAAAATTGTGGGCGATGAGGGATGGGCAGAGGCGGATGTCGTGCTTGCGGTTCGCGCGCCATCCGTGGAGCAGATTCGCCAGATTCGCAGCGGCAGTGTCCTGATCGCGATGCTTTCGCCGCACAAGAATGTGGAATTGATCGGCGCCCTGGCCCATCAGGGTGTCTCGGCGATGGCGATGGAATATCTCCCGCGCATCACCCGGGCGCAGGCGATGGACACACTCAGCTCGCAGGCGAATATCGCCGGATATAAGGCCGTCATCATGGCGGCAGAGCGATCTCCGAAGATCTTTCCCATGCTCATGACCGCGGCGGGAACTCTGCAGGCGGCGCGCGTCTTCGTCATCGGCGCCGGCGTGGCGGGATTGCAGGCCATCGCCACCGCGCGGCGGCTTGGGGCTATCGTCACGGCGTATGATGTTCGCCCCGCGGTCAAGGAGCAGGTGCAGAGCGTCGGGGCGAAATTTCTCGAGCTGCCGCTCGAAACCGCCGGCGCGCAGGACAGCGGGGGATATGCCAAAGAATTGACGCCCGAGCAGCAGGCCAAACAGCGCGAGCTGATGGCCCAGGCGGTGCGCGAGTCGGATGTGGTGATTACCACCGCCGCTATTCCGGGCAAGCCGGCCCCAAAACTCATTCCCGCCGAGGTTGTGAAGCAGATGCTGCCGGGGTCGATCATCGTCGACCTCGCGGCGGAGACGGGCGGAAATTGCGAGCTGACCGAGCCGGGGCAGATCGTGCAGAAGCACGGCGTCACCCTCATCGGCATCACCAATGTCCCGGCCACCGTGCCTTTTCACGCCAGCCAGGTCTATGCCAACAATATCGCGAACTTGCTCAAGCTGATCGTCACCAAAGAGGGGCAGGTCAAGATCGATACCGCCGACGAAGTAATCGCCGGCGTGCTGCTTTGTCACGGCGGGCAGGTCGTTCATCCACGCATGAAGGAGTTGATGGCCCATGCATGAATACAGTTCCAATCTCTATGTTTTCATCCTGGCGGCCTTCCTGGGGCTGGAGGTGATCCGTCGTGTGAGCCCGCTCCTGCATACGCCGCTCATGTCGCTGACCAACGCCATTTCCGCCATCAGCGTGATTGCCGCGATCGAATTGGCGGGGAGCAATCAATCGACATTGGCGACCATCCTGGGCACGATCGCCGTCGCGGCGGCGGCGACGAACATCGTCGGCGGGTTCATGATCACCGACCGCATGCTCAAGATGTTCAAGAAACGGGAGGTGAAGTGATGAATCTTCTTTCTCCAATTCTTGCTGCGACCAATGAACACGCGCCGGCGATGGCGCAAATCCTCACCGATGTCGTCTTCATCGTCGCGGCGGTCCTGTTCATCCTCGCGCTCAAATGGCTCAGCGCCCCCAAGACCGCCCGCCAGGGAAACATCGCCGGGCAGATCGGGATGGGGGTGGCGATTGTGGGAGCGCTGCTGCATCACAACATCATCAGCTACCACTGGATCATCGCCGGCTTCGTGATCGGCGCGCTGATCGGCGCGCCGATGGCGATATGGATGCCGATGACAGCGGTGCCGCAACGAACGGCCCTTTCGCACGCCTTCGGCGCATTGGCGGCGGCGTTAGTTGGAACAGCCCACTATTATCTTCCCCGCCCGGCGGGCGCGCCGCTCCATCCCGTCGAGATGGGATTTCTCAGCTTGGAAGTGCTGCTCGGGGCGCTCACTTTCACAGGCAGCCTGATGGCCTTCGGCAAGCTGCAGGAGATTCTTCCCACGCGCCCGATGGTCTACAAAAACCAGAACGTCTACAACCTCGCCATCCTCGCCCTGGCCATCGCGACCGGCGTCATGCTGACGATCCGCCCGCAATGGACATGGCTCTTCCCCATCCTCCTGGTGCTCTCCCTGGCTTTTGGCGTGCTGCTGATCCTGCCGATCGGCGGAGCGGATATGCCGACCGTCATCGCGCTGCTCAACAGTTACGCCGGGCTGTCGGCGAGCATGATGGGTTTTGTGCTGAACAGCAAATTGCTGATCATTGCCGGGGCGCTGGATGGGGCCAGCGGGTTCATTCTCAGCATCATCATGTGCCGGGCGATGAACCGGAGCTTCACCAATGTGCTTTTCGGCGCGTTTGGACAGATTCAGCCTTCCGCCGGCGCTGCTGGCGGTGAAAAGAAGCCTGTCCGATCCGCGGCCGCCGATGAAGTGGCGCAGGTGCTTGAAGCCGCCCAGAACGTGATCATCATTCCGGGTTATGGGATGGCCGTCGCCCAGGCCCAGCACAAGGTGCGCGAGCTGTACGATCACCTGATCCGCAAAGGCGTCGGCGTCCGCTTCGCGATCCATCCCGTGGCCGGCCGCATGCCCGGGCACATGAACGTGCTGCTGGCCGAGGCGGAAATTCCCTACGACCGCCTCGTGGAGATGGACGAGATTAACCCTGAGTTTCCGCAGGCGGATGTGGCGCTGGTGATCGGCGCCAACGACGTCGTCAACCCCGCCGCAAGACATGACAAAAGCTCGCCGATCTTTGGGATGCCGATTCTCAATGCCGATCAGGCAAAGACAGTGGTGGCAATCAAGCGCTCGATGAACCCAGGATTTGCTGGGATTGAGAATGAGCTCTATACGCTCGACCACACGATGATGCTCTTCGGAGATGCAAAGTCGGTGATTGCCGCGACGGCCAAGGAGTTGGGGGAGAACAAGTCTTGAATGTCAGGTTCGGAAAAACAGGAGGGTGGTTAAGAGAATCATGAGCGACACCACCCCGGCAATCCATAGAGTGATCCAGAGGCCAAACAGAGCGCCCTTTACTTTGCGAACCAGGGCCTGAAAAGGGAGCTTTCGGGCGAATGCATCGAGAATCGTGGCACCAGTGCTGCTGTAGAAGGGGAAGATGTTTCCGGCCGCAACCTTCGTTGCGACGATGGAGATCGCCAGGTGCCAGCGATGGTCCTCGACGACTTTCAGATACCCCTTCACCAACGGGACGCCAACAGCGCGCGGCTCAAGCAACATTCTGAATATCTGAACAAATCCGTTCACGAACGAATGGTATGCGGCTACTGGCCCCCGCAAGACCACTGCTAACACGAATAGCAGCAGGCACGCGCTGGATTGGAGCAGAAGCCTTTCCCAAAGCCGGCCTTCTTCAAAGCCGCGCAGCCCCGCAGGTATTGGCCGAATCGAGCCTGTTTCTTCATCCTTCAGCATGGGGAACTTGACATATCCACCCATCGGCAATGCATGGATGCGAAATGGCATATCCCTCACGCGAAAATCGAACAAGGTTGCGCCCATCCCGACGCCGACGCGCTCAATTACAAATCCTCTCCATTTTGCAATCAGGACATAACCGGCGAGCGAGAGGGTCGAAAGCCCGTGAACAAGGGCCCACCCGACAATAAGCCGTTCGCGCGGTTGGCGCATGAACACGATGACGGCCGCGATAACACCAAGAGTGACCAGACCGGCCCCAATGGAGGTCTTGTCTTCCTTCGGAGCCTGAGGCAACGGCGCCAGAACAGGCTTGGCATCGATCACGTTTCTTCTCCTCTCAATAACCTCCACTCCCCAACGTCGATGCCTTTGCGGTCGTCGTCGGCGCGGATTTCTCCGCCGCTTCACGCCGCCGGTATTCATCGAGCATCTGAACGGTTGCCGTGGCGCCGCAGCGGGTGGCGCCCAGATCGCGAACATGGATCAAAGCGTCGAGGTCGCGGACTCCGCCTGCTGCTTTCACCTGCACTTTGGCAGAGACATTGGCGCGCATCAGTTTCAAGTCGTGTTCGGTTGCGCCTTTGGCGCTGTGTTTCCCATCAGCGCCTTTAACGAAACCGTAACCCGTGGACGTCTTGACGAAATCGGCTCCCGCCCGCTCGCAGATCTGGCAAAGCTTGATCTTGATCTCGTCATTGGGCAGAAAATCGTTCTCGAAGATGACCTTAACGATCGCCCCATGATGATGCGCTTCTTCGCAGACGGATCGCACATCCTGCTCGATGAACGCCCAATCGGCGGAGAGGGCCTTGCCGATGTTAATGACCATATCAATCTCGGTCGCCCCATCCCGGCAGGCGGTCTGGGTTTCGAATCGTTTCACTTCAGTCGTGCTCCCCCCATGCGGAAATCCGACGACCGCGCCGATTTTCACGCCCGTCCCCTTCAGCAATTCCGCCGCTCGTCGCACGGCGTAGGGTTTGACGCAGACCGAAACGACCCGGTATTTCGCCGCGATCGCGCATCCCTCCTCCAGGTCCTTGTCCGTCATCGTGGGATGAAGGAGGGAATGGTCGATCATCGATGCCAGTTGTTCGTAGGTGTATTTCATGGTGGTTTTTCCGGTTGAGGACAGAAGTCAGAAGACAGACCGGTCAGAAGACAGAGGACAGAGGACAGAAACTCAAAGATGTGACCTCCTTGTTTCCGACCTCTGACCTCTGTCCTCTGTCTTCTGACTTCTGACCTCCGACCTCTGGCTTCTGTCTTTTGACCTCTGTCTTCTGCCCCCTGTCTTCTGCTCCGCCATCTGTCACTCAAAAAATGGCCGAAGCACATTCCTCGCCACCTTCAGCGCCCTTTGGCGTCCTTCCAGGGTTTTACCGAACGTGTCGTCTTCGACTTCGATGCAGACCGGGCCGTCATATCCGATTTCGTACAATGCGGCAAAGAACCGCGCCCAGTCGATCTCGCCGAATCCGGGAATTCGCGGCGTATGCCACTCCTTCGGAAAGGCGAAAATCCCGACGTCATTCAGCCGCTCGCGATGGATCGCCACATCCTTGGCGTGAAAGTGGAACAGCCGGTCCTTGAACTCGCGCAGACCACTGATCGGATCCATTTGCTGCATCACAAAATGGGAGGGGTCGAAGTTGAGGCCGAAGTTCTCCGAGGGAATGTCCTCAAACATGCGCCGCCAGATGGCCGGCGACGTCGCCAGGTTTTTTCCGCCGGGCCATTCGTCGCGGCCGAACATCATCGGGCAGTTTTCGATGGCGACTTTCACGCCGTGTTCGTCAGCGAGTGCAATGAGCGGCTTCCAGGTGTTCAGGAATGCGGGCCAGTTTTCCTCAATGGTGCGATACGGATCGCGGCCAATAAAGGTGTTGATCTGGCCGACGCCGAGCATCTCCGATGCGACGATGAGTTTCTTGAGGTGCTCGACGGCCGGGCCGGAAATCGCGGCATCGGGGTCGAGGGGATTGGGGTAATAGCCCAGGGCGGAGATGCCGATGCTTCTCGCAACACAGAGCGCGCGAAGATCGTCTGCCCGCGCCCGTGTAAAGTCACTCACATCGATGTGGCACACGCCGGCAAATCGCCGGTCGGCCCGGCTGGTGGGCCAACATCCCACTTCTACGCACTGGAAGCGGTTGTCGGCCGCGAAATCGATGACCTGCTCGAACGACAAATCGGGAACGATGGCGGAGAAGAATCCGAGTTTCATGGTGACGGTCCTGTCACGTTTTTTCGACCTGGCTTGTTCACTTCGTCAACTTCCGATACTTGATCCGGTGCGGCTGATCCGCGGCGATGCCCAACCTGGCTTTTCGGTCGGCTTCATACGCCGTGTAATTGCCGTCGAACCAGGTGACCGTGCTGTCGCCCTCGAACGCGAGAATGTGCGTGGCGATGCGGTCGAGGAACCAGCGGTCGTGGCTGATGATGACGGCGCAGCCGGCGAAATTTTCCATGGCTTCCTCGAGCGCGCGCATGGTGTTGACGTCGAGATCGTTGGTGGGCTCGTCGAGCAGGATGACGTTGGCGCCCTGCTTGAGCATGCGGGCGAGATGGACGCGGTTACGCTCGCCGCCGGATAGCGCGGTCAGCTTCTTTTGCTGGTCGGTGCCGGTGAAACCAAATCGCGCGACATAGGCCCGGCTGTTGATCTGCACGGGGCCGAGTTTAACGAGCTCCTCGCCGTCGGAAATGGCCTGCCAGACGTTGTCATCCGCCTTGAGGCTGTCGCGGCTCTGCTCCATGTACGCGAGCTTGACGCTGTCGCCCACCTTAAAGCTGCCGGCATCGGGCTTGTCCTGGTTGGTGATCAGGCGGAAGAGGGTTGTTTTTCCCGCGCCGTTGGGGCCGATGATTCCGACGATCCCGCCGGGCGGGAGGGAGAAGGAGAGATTGGAGAAGAGGAGATTGTCGCCGAACGCTTTGCTGATGTTCTGTGCTTCGATAACCAGCCGGCCGAGACGCGGGCCGGGCGGGATGTAGATTTCGATCTGCTTTTCTTTTTCGCGCTGGTCTTCGGCGAGCATCGCTTCGTATCGCTGCACGCGGGCCTTGCTCTTGGCCATGCGCGCCTTGGGCGATTGGCGCACCCATTCCAATTCGTGTGCGAGGGCCTTTTGGCGGGCGCTTTCCGTCTTTTCTTCAACCGATAGCCGGGCTTTTTTCTGTTCGAGCCATGAAGAGTAATTGCCCTTCCAGGGAATGCCCTGGCCGCGATCGAGCTCGAGAATCCACCCGGCCACATTGTCGAGAAAGTACCGGTCATGGGTGACGGCAATAACGGTTCCCTCATACCGCTTGAGATGCTGCTCCAGCCAGCTTACCGATTCGGCGTCGAGGTGATTGGTCGGCTCGTCGAGGATGAGCACGTCCGGCTTTTGCAGCAAAAGCCGGCACATGGCCACGCGGCGGCGCTCCCCGCCAGACAGGACCTTGCAGAGCGTATCGGCGGGAGGGCAGCGAAGGGCGTCCATCGCCATCTCAAGCTGCTGATCGAGGTCCCAGGCGCCCAGGTGATCGAGCTGCTCCTGAACCTTCCCCTGCTTTTCCAGGAGCTTGTTCATGGCGTCATCGTCCATCGGCTCGGCGAATTTTTCGTTGATCTGCTCAAATTCCTTGAGCAGATCGAGGGTCTTCTTGGCGCCTTGTTCGACGACCTGGCGAACGGTGGCGTTGTTGTCGAGTTGCGGTTCCTGCTCGAGATAGCCGACGGTATAGCCGGGCTGCAGGACACCCTGGCCTTCGAAGTTTTTATCGACGCCGGCCAGGATCTTGAGGAGCGTGGATTTTCCCGAGCCATTGAGGCCCAGGACGCCGATCTTGGCGCCATAGAAGTAGGAGAGATAGATCTCCTTGAGCACGACTTTTTGGTCGTAGCGCTTGGAGACGCCGATCATGGAATAGATGATTTTGGTGGATTCAGTGGGGGCGGCCATGGTGTTTATGCGGGTACGGATTCGTTGTACAGGTCAAAGGCGAGGAATCTTAGCGTCCGGGAGGGGGAAGTGACAGAGGGAGCACCTTTGAGCGAGGACCTTCGCGGGGGTGCTGTGCGGGACAATGAGCCGAATCTGGAACACCGCGTTATCGACGCGGAAAAACACCTTCCGCGAGGAGCACGCGACGCAGTGCGATCTGCACCGGATGATTCATCGTTTAAGTGAGGTCCGTGCTTTGGATTTGAGAATCATCAGAATCGCGTTCGTGCTCAAATATTCGTCAAGAGTCGCCTTCTCATCCTCGGACAGTGCGCCTTGTTGGGCTTTCTCAGAAAGCTTCAAATAGCGCTTGCGCAGTTTGGCGGGAAATGAGAGGCTCAGCACATATTCTGCGTGCTCAGAGGAGAATCCACCGGCCTCGGGCTCGATAATGCGCTCCAGGATCTCAGCTCGGTCATTCATCGTCGTTGATTATAGAATCGAACGCGTGGGCTGTAAATCAATGCCGCCTGTTTCGCCTCCCGAACAACCCGGCGTTCGATATAGACGGCATAAACGCTATCCCCTTTATATATCTCGCGCTGCCCTCGTCAAAAACAGCCTTTTCCCCCACTGCCGACGCGCGGCGTTTTGCCTTTGGCAACGGGGGTTGTATGTCTGATCAACGCTCAGACAACAAGGATGTCCACCATGATCAAGAACGACTGCGTGATGATCGAGGACGCGAGGGATCGGCGCCGGGAGAAGCTCGAATATCTGTTGGCAAACCTGACCGAGGCCGATGTCGTGCGGTTCGATGGACAATTGGGCGCGGATGCCGCATACAGGCGGAACCTCATTCGCCGGGACGAATTTTATGAAGTGGCGGGGGCGCGGTGGGCGGCAGGTCGCTCGTGCGTGCTGCATGGGCACTCTGACAGCGCGGTGCTGCTCCGTGTGCTGTCGGGAAGCCTTGTTGAGGAGCGATATTTCCGCCAGCGCAACGGCCGCTATCGATTCGAAACCAGCGTGCTGCGGGCCGGGTGTAGCAGCTACCTTCCCGTTGGCACGTTTCACCGGCTCTGGTGTACCGAGGAAGCCGCCACAGTTCACGCGTTCGATCCCACTCCGGTCGATCCCGTCTCGGCAGTCCCGGCTTCTCTCGCCGTTGAACTGAATTTTGCCAAGAGACGGGTCATTGGCAGACGCCATGCATCTTCACGATTTCGCGCTTGCCGGCCTGATCTCCTTCCCACAGTGGGGGCAGAAGCGTGGACCGGGCCATGAAATGGCGATGGGGATTTAGGATTTCTTCTGCGGCGCCGCGGCCTGCCGGCGGGCATGCTGCACGACCAAAAACAATGGAAGTGCCAGAAAAAGGCATATCAAAAACCAGTGTGGCACACTCACGAGCTGCACCTTATGGGGAATGCCGACATCTTCCGGATCCGAACCCGTCCACGCGAACCCCAGAAAGTTGTCGTCCAATTTTGACCCGTACGACTTGATGTACGAGGACCAGTCTTCCGCCGCCAACGCAACCGTTCCAAATCCGGAGATTCCCGTGCGGCCCGGCTCTTTCATTGGCGCGCCGGCGGGCCCTTGAGGCATTTCCATCCGCGTCCAGGCAATCCGTCCAAAGACCGATCCGATCGAATAGCGGTTGCCCGGGTTATTCCAGACGTAGGAGTCGATCTGCTGATAGCTCCGCATCCAGAAGGTGATCAGCGCGATGCAGACGATCATGCAGAGAATCGAGAGAATGGGAAGAATCCGACTCGACATGGCGGCATCTTAGCACAAGACGCAGGCAGTGGGTAAGCCTTGCCCGCTCACTTCCCGGCTTCCCGGATTACCGGCAACATCGCCTCGGCGATCATGCGATGGCCTTCGGGATTGGGATGGCACTGGTCGGTCGTGAAAGCCCCCACATCCGCGCCGCCGGATTCACGATCGCTCCAGATCTTGAAGTGATCGACCAGCGCCACCTTCTTTTCCTTCGCCACATCGCGGCACGCGTTGACGTATTTTTCCAGTCGGACGTTGGGATGCTCGCCTGCTCCATTAAGGCCGGCCTTGGCTCCCCAGCGCGGCTCGGTCATGAGCACGGGAATGATTCCGGCGGCGCGAAGCTCTGCCACCAGCTTCTCCAGGTTGGCCTTGTATTCTGCCTGGGTGATGCGCGAGGCGTCCTTTCCCTTGTCCACGTAGCTGTCGTTGGTGCCGTACATGATGGTGACGAGGGCGGGCTTGCGGGAGATCACATCTTTCGCCAGGCGCTTGAGGGCCTGGTCGGTGCGCTCGCCGCCGATCCCGACGTTGATCACTTCGACATCGGCCCCTTTTTCGCGCAGGAGGGCCTGAAGCCGGGCGGCGAATGTTTCCTCCCGCTTCACGCCGGGCCGGACGCCGGCGGTGATGGAATCGCCAAGGGTGACAATGCGGACTTTCGCGTCGGCGGCGTGGGCATGGCCGCAGCAGACGAGGAGGAGGGTGAGCAATAGGTTGCAGGATGATTTCATGGCTATCTTTCGACTTGTTTACGGTCTTCAGTTGCCTGAAGGCTAAAGACCTTCCGGCTCCCTCTCCCCTGTACTCAGGGGAGAGGGCTGGGGTGAGGGGCGATTCGTCGAGTTGCGCAATTTTCTGCAACGCCCCTCACCCTAACCCTCTCCCCTGAGTACAGGGGAGAGGGAACCAGAACAGTCAACAGCGCCTCGCAAGCGAATGTGGAGGGGCGATGCATAAACACCATCACCACACAACAGGTAGAAACAGGAACAATCCTCTACCGGAGATACCATGCTTCGTTTCCCCGCGCTGCTCGTTTCTCTTTCCGCCCTCGCCTTTTTCTCAACCTCCGTACCTGCGGCCGAGAAGATCAAGGCGCTCATCATCGACGGCCAGAACAACCATAACTGGAAAGTCACTACACCCGTCCTCAAGGCAGCTCTGGAAAGCTCCGGCTTGTTCACCGTTGACGTCGCCACCAGCCCCGCCAAGGAAGACAAGACCAAGGACAAGATGGAATCGTTCAAGCCCGACTTCGCCAGGTACGGCGTCGTCGTCTCCAACTACAACGGCGAGGACTGGTCCGATGCCACCAGGAAATCCTTCGAAGACTACGTGAAGAACGGCGGCGGATTCGTCTGCGTCCACGCCGCCGACAATGCATTTCCCAAGTGGCTCGAATACAACAAGATGATCGCGGTTGGCGGATGGGGCGGGCGCAACGACACCTTTGGCCCGATGCTCCGCTGGCGCGATGGGAAGATCGAAAAAGACGCCAAAGGCGGCCATGGCACGCACGGAAAGCAGCATTCCTTCGTCGTCGAGACCCGCGACAGCGAGCATCCGATCACCAAGGGCCTGCCTGCCAAATGGCTGCATGCCAAGGACGAGCTCTATGCCACGCTCTGCGGCCCCGCCGAGAATGCGACCGTGCTGGCCACCGCCAACTCAGATGTGACGCACGAGAACGAGCCGATGATGATCGCCATCAGTTATGGCAAGGGTCGCGTGTTCCACACCGCGATGGGTCACAGCGATGAATCGATGAAGGACGTCGGCTTCGTCGTCACGCTCGACCGCGGCGCGGAATGGGCCGCGACGGGAAAGGTGACGCAGTCTGTCCCCGCCAATTTCCCCTCATCTGACAAACTCAGTCCCTGGGAGCCCGCGGCGGCGAAATGATCGCATCAAACCCACGCGGGGGCGGCGGGGGAGGTTTGCATGTAATCGACAAGACTAGCGCGCCGCAATAAATCGATGCGAGAATCCCCCATGCCATCCACGGATATGCCGGCCGATCGCTCTGATCAGCCGGGTCATAATTCTGCATGATGCGCATGGCGTATTCCCTGGAATACGCCATCTGCGCATTGACCGCGTAAATCGCGCTCCCGGCCAGAATCAGCCCCCATACCACCATCAGTGCCGCCACGCCCTCGGTCTCCTTGAGCCGGCGGCGCCTCGCCGCCATTACCGGGATACCCGCGATCGCGCATACGAGCGCGATAATGATGACCGCGACCACGACAATCACGAGGCTAGAATTGGAGGTATCAGGACCCGCGGCTTTGCCAAGAGGACAGAGCATGCGGAATGGTAGGTCCGGCGAGCCGAGCCGGACTCCTGGCGGGAATATGTGGGCATGGTCACCGAGTGACCATGTCACGCGTTACGACACAAGACAAGGTCACTGAAGTGACCACGCCGCGAAACGGAGTAGCCATGCCGACTCAACCCCTGGATCTTCGTGCCTTCGACATGAGCGACGACCGTGGTTTTCTTCCTCACACCGACCCGGTCGATCAGCTTCCTTCCTGGTTCTCGGCGTGGGACGAGATGGGACGCGATCTTCCCAAACTCTTGATCTCCGATCACGTTCGCCCGGCCATTGACTCCATGCCCGTCCTTGATTTCAGCCAACTTCAAACCCAGCCGGAGCGCGAGCGGGCGATGCTGTTGCTCTCCTACTTCGCCCACGCCTACGTCTGGGGCGGCGGCGAAGTCGCGAAAAAACTCCCCGCGAGCCTCGCGATTCCCTGGTCGCGGGCGGCGGAATATCTCGGCCGGCCTCCTGTGCTTTCCTACGCCTCCTATGCATTGCACAACTGGCGGCGCATCGACGCGAGCGGTCCGATCGCGCTGGGCAACATCGCCCTTCGGCAAAACTTTCTTGCCGGCCAGGATGAGGAATGGTTCATCCTCGTGCATGTGGATATTGAGGCCAAAGCCGCGGCGGCGCTGGCCGCATTTGGACCGGTGCTGCACGCCATCGGCAATGACGATCCGCAGCGCGTCACGTCCAAGCTCACGATCATCGCCGAATCATTGGAACTCATGTGCGCCACCCTCGATCGCATGCCCGAGCGCTGCGATCCCTACATTTACTTCCACCGCGTTCGCCCCTACCTGTACGGCTGGAAAGATCAGCCTGCTCTTCCTGATGGCATGATCTACGAGGGATGCTTCGAAGGAAAGCCGCAGAAATTCCGCGGTGAAACCGGCGCTCAGAGCGGGATCATCCCGTCGCTGGACGCCTTGCTCGGCGTGACGCACAAGGACGATCCGCTCCGATCGTATCTATTGGAAATGCGCGACTATATGCCGCCCGCCCATCGCACATTTTTGAAGACACTGGAGGCCGGCCCGTCCGTCCGCGATTACGTCGCAAAGCGTGGCGATGTGACAGGACTGCGCGATGTGTACAACGCCTGCGTAAGCCTGGTGCATCGCTTCCGCGCCACGCACCTCGAATACGCGGCTTCCTACATCCACAAGCAGGGACAAACCTCGCGCGCCAACCCCAACGACGTCGGCACGGGAGGAACGCCGTTCATGCCTTATCTGAAGAAGCATCGGGATGAGACGGTGGCGTGAAATGCAGAATGCAGAATGCAGAATGCAGAATGAAGGCGAAAAATGACAGCCTTTCGGGTAACCAGAGAATGCCGTGGAATGTAAGCGGCGGCGTGAATAGCCTCTGAGCACTCTGCACTCTGCACTCTGCACTCTGCACTCTGCCCTTCCCTCCCCGCCCGCGCTCCTTATACTTCCCGCAACATTAAAGGAACAAAAATGATCCCAACCAGCACCGACGTCTCGATCGCCCTGAAGAACGCCATTCCCTCCAACATTGATGCGGCAATTATTTTTGCCACCGAAGGCGCCATGGGTGCAGGCGCCGAGCCTCTGGGAGAAGGCGCGATTGCTGCTCTTTCGCGGCTGTCGGCTGGCGGGGCGGCGCGCGGAAAATCGAAGGAAGTTGTTTTCGATGTCGTCGAAATGGCGCCGGGGAAATTTCGCAGAGTTTTTTCCATCGGGCTGGGAAAAGCGGAAAAAGTAACGCTTGAGACGCTTCGCCAGGCTGGTGCACGGGCCGTGCGCGCCCTGGGCAAACACCGGCTGGCACGTACGGCTGTCTTGCTCCCGGCGCTGGACAAGGTTAAGTCGGACGAAGCCGCCGAGGCGATTGTGACGGGCGCAATGCTCGCGGCGTTCGACTATGAGGAATACAAGGGGACGGGCCAGAAGAAAGAAGATGAGGCTAAACCCAAACGCCTGGAATTGACGGTAATCAGCGATGACGCGCCCACTGTAAAACCCGCTCTCGATCGCGCCCGCGCCATCTGCGACGGGCAGAATTTCGCCCGCACCATCGCCTCGCGGCCCGGGAACAACATCAATCCTGTCACGCTCGCCAAAGCAGCACAGGAGATGGCGAAGGAAGCCGGGCTTGGCTATCGCGTGCTCGATGAAAAACAAATGAAAACGCTGGGAATGGGCGGAATTCTTGCCGTCGGGGCGGCCAGTATTTCAACCCCTCCCCGCATGATCATCCTGGAATACCGCGGCGGGAAAGGGGCGAGGACGGGAAAATCCGCGGCCAAGCCCGTGCTGGTGGTCGGGAAATCGATCACCTTCGACACTGGCGGAATCTCGATCAAGCCCGCCGACAAGATGGGCCGGATGATCTATGACAAGTGCGGCGGGATGGCCGTGCTCGGCTTGATGTATGCCCTGGCGAAGCTGAAATCGCCCGTTCATGTCATCGGCATTCTCTCCAGCGCCGAAAACGCCGTCAGCTCGCAGGCCTATCGCCCGGGCGATATTCTACGGATGTACAACGGCGTCACTGTCGATGTCACCAACACCGACGCCGAAGGCCGGCTCGTGCTCGGAGACGCGCTGGCGTGGGGAATTGAAACCTACAAGCCCTCCGCCGTGGTCGATCTTGCAACACTAACGGGCGGCGTCGTGACCGCCCTGGGCAAAACGATGGCGGGCGTCATGAGCAACAACGACGGGATCGTGGCGGACCTTACCCGCGCCGCTGAATCCGCCGGCGAAAAAATCTGGCGTCTGCCGCTGGGCGAAGACCAGCGCGACCAGATCCGCGCGGACCACGCCGACATCGTCAATTCCGCCGGCCGCGAAGCGCATCCGCTGCAGGGAGGGGCGTTCTTAAGCTTTTTTGTGCCGAATGACCTTCCGTGGGCGCATCTGGATATCGCGGGAGTGGCGGATACCGAGAAGGAATTACCGTACTATGCCAAGGGCGCGACGGGGTGGGGGGTCAGGACGCTGGTGAATTGGGTGGAGGGGAGGAAGTAAGTGTCAGTTCTCAGTTGTCAGTTCTCAGTTGTCAGTGGTCAGTTGTCAGTGGTCAGTTGTCAGTGGTCTGAATTCATGAAATTCGCGCCCGGAATTCCGGGGCTTCCGCCCTCGGCTATGATGAGGCAAAAAAGCAGCATGCGCGACTGACCACGGACCACGGACAACTGACAACTGACAACTGACCAACGTTTAATCCGCCAACTTCGCTGGCACCGTGTACATCTTCCCGTTGCGGAAAATTTCGACGGTTTGGAGGGGGGTTTTTCCGCCGTTGGTCCAGAAGGAATTTCCTGAATCATCGTAGAGCATCTGGAAGGGGATGGTTTTGACGCGGACTTTTCCTTTTTCCACCAGGGGGATGAAGACGACGTAATTCTTGTTCACCCACAGTTCGACATCCTTCCAATCCTCGTCGCTGTAGTTCAGGATCTGCACGGTGTTAAACGTGAGATCGTACTGCGAAGTCGCCAGCGCTTCGCCGCCGCGGGGGGCGTCGGCCTTGTAGGGATGGCGTTTGGCCGAATCGGCGGCAAATTGGGCCGCGGTCTTGTTCAGGTTGGGGTCGGAATTAGGCAAGAGCGACGGCCGGCCCGCGCAGCCGGCAAGGGCACCCAGGGCAATCGATGCAGATAAAATCAAAGCGTATTTCATGGCACATCCTCTCACGCGTCCGTTCGCCCAATCGCCAATCGATCGAGCGGGTACTCTGGTTATCGGACGAGAGAGGACACCCTGTGCAGAAAATCCGCTTTGAATGCCGGCTCGTTATTGCGTGACCGGCCCCATGGCATTGTAAAACTTGCCGCCAATGTGGAGCTGGACTCGGGTGACGGGTTCCGACTGGCTTGCGAAGTTTTTGCCGAACGCGTTATACAAGTCGGTGGTCTTGACCATGACGCTGTTGTTGGCGCCAATTCCGCGAACGTGCTGCAGCCAGGCGCCGTTGACCCACACGTCAATTTCCGCCAGCGGGCTGCTCGTGAAGTTGTAGAGCCGGATTGTCGATCGATCGGCACTGATCAGGGCGGCGACGCGCAGCTCATCGGTGGCGGGAGTTGTGGGGATTTTGTGCGAGGCGGCATACGCCGCCAGTTCTGTCGGCGTGAGGGCATCGGCAGTCGTTTTCGCCGACCCGTCATGGCCCGCGCCGCCGCATCCAACGAGCGCGGCGCCGGTAAGAATAACTGCCAGGGTTGAACATCGAAGCATAGGATTCGCTCCTTCGCGAAGATGGAAGTGACAATCTGAAACGTAGCTATTGTCGAGTCCGTTGTAAACGATGTGCCGGAGAAACGAGGATACCAAAGAAATGTCCCAAGCCAACATCACCGACAGTCTGCCCGACTTTCTGTCACCGCTCGCCATGACACTCTTGCAATCTCGCCCTGCTACCTATCAGCAACTGGTCGTTAAGGAGGGGACGCTGCCCGCCGTGCGCGAACTCTTCAAAGGCATCAAGCCGCAAGTACTCGTGACCCTGCCGATAAAAAATGCCCACGACGCCAGCGCCATGCTGGGCGGCCTATGGCTCTGGCACGATGCGCTGGAAGAATGCCACAAGATCGTACAAGACCTGATCGGCCCGACCGGAAGTTTCTGGCACGCGATCATGCATCGCCGGGAGAGTGATTTTTCCAACGCGAAGTATTGGTACGCCCGCTGCGCCGGCCACCGCGCCTTTCGGCTGGTGAGCGCGATGGCCATGGACGTGGTGGGGCGGCATACGACAGACAAGTCCCTGCTGCAAATCGTGGCCGGCGAATATAACCCCGAGGCGTTTGTCGATCTTGTGGAGGAAATCAGCGACAGTCCCTCCGACCCGCGATACCCGGCAGCAGTGCGGCTGCAGCAGATGGAGTGGGAAGCACTATTTCACTACTGCGCGTATGAAGCGACGGGGGCTCCGGGGGGGATGATCTGACCCGTCAAACGTTGCATGCCCGATTGAACGGCTGTTCAGGGGGAAGTGCCATTGCCTACGGCTGCTTCTCCCCCTCGTATTTCCAAACGTATTCGGTGGCCAGCACGCCATCGAGCGCGACGGTTTTTAAGGCGCCGTCCTTGATGTATGCGCCGGCGACTTTGCCCTGGCTATTGTCGAAGCCGAATTTGTCGCCGGGGTTGAGGTAGGTCGCCGTCAGGGGGGTGATTCCGTTACCGGGGTAGAGAACGTAGAGTCCTTTTTTCCCGACCGGAGACATCTTGGGGACGGTAGCGCTGTTTCGTTCGTAGGTAACGATGGGCTTTCCGACCGGCACGGCGCAGCTGGTGAGCAGGGTGAGGGTCATCAGGATCAAGATTGGAAGGCGGGAGATTTTTGCCATTGCTGAGTCCTTGGTGAACTGCGGTGAGAATAGCGCTGGGCCACGGGCTGTGCAAGCGAGAGTGCCTGCAAACGGGAAGCTTGAAGCGCCAAGACTGCCAGACTTGGCGCTCTTGGAGACTTGGCTGTCCTGGCGCATGTCCACGCGGCGCGCGCGTGGGCGTGGTCACTTCAGTGACCATGTCTTCCGCGATCCTGTCGTTTGTCTCGCTCAATGCATGGTCACTGAAGTAACCACGCCGAGGCAGCAGGCCCCATTGCGGACCACGCCGTTCCCCCTTACAAACTCAAACTTCTCGTTTCTCATTCAAATGGACGCACCACGCCCCGACACTTCTCCCCCGTCTCCCTCGCCGAAGGATCGCGCCCTGCGCAACCGGCTCACCTTCGGCCCGCTGATGCTCGGCGGGCTGTTCTTGATGCTTTGGTTTGACAATGCGGCACAGGGATTTACCCGCGAATGGCTCAAGCGGCACAGCGATCCTGTCAATGGACATGGAATCCAGGGGTTGGGATTGCTGATTCTGCTCATCCTGGTTTCGCCGCTGGCGATTGGAGAATTAGCCACGCTCTTTACCGCCGAGCGGGTGCGGCCTTATCGGATCATCGCGGGATTGGGGTCGGGGGCGCTGGCGGTGCATGCGTTTCTCACGCAGTTCACCTGGTTCAAGAACATCTCCACCTCGACGCTGGCGTTTATCATCGTGTTTGTGATGCTCATGGCGGCCCTCCGGCGGGCGTGGGGGAAGCAGACGCAGGATGCCATTGTTCGCATGGCTGGCACGCTGCTCGCCACACTTTATCTCGGCGGGCTGGGGTGGTTTCTACTGGCCATCCGGGTCAAGCGTTCGCCGAACTTCGTCGGCAGCACCTCGCTCGTGCTGATGATCCTGATCGTCGTCAAAGCGACCGACATCGGCGCGTATTTCGGCGGGCGGGCGCTGGGCCGGCACAAGCTCATTCCGTGGCTCAGCCCTGGGAAGACGTGGGAAGGATTGGCGTGCGGCGTTCTGCTTTCAGGCATCATCGGCGCTATCTTTGCGCCCTTCTTCCTCCATCATATGCAAACCAAATGGTGGGTCGGCTTTATCATCAGCGTGGTCCTCGGCACCATCGGACAAGCCGGCGATCTGCTCGAAAGCATGATGAAGCGCGATGCGGAAGTGAAGGACAGCGGCAGCATCATTCCGGGCTTTGGCGGGATTCTGGATGTGATTGACAGCCCGCTCTTGGCCGCCCCGTTTGCGTATCTCCTGTTTAGCTTTTTTACGCATCTCACGGAAGTGCCGCGGTAATATCGACAGGCGTCGGGTGCCATGCCCCACGCTTGCGTGGGCATGTGTGCTGCCTGGGTGCGTGTATTGTCATCACTCCTAGCTTGCATGCCCACGCAAGCGTGGGACATGGCACCCGGGGCGTGTTTCTTTGTGAAATGTCGCGAGCAAATGCGGTTGGAGTGGAAGTCCAATAACACGCCTACGCATAAGCGCCATATCCATAAGGGATTATCCACAGCCCTTAGCGCGGCAGGACCGGCTTCTGTTATGGAATGCTTCATGTCTCGACAGGTTGGACCGGAACTGCGACAATCGACAGATAGCCCCCTATAAGAAGAGGGGCGTATTAGTCGTCGATCGGCGAGATATGCCCGTCGCACTTTCGATCTTCCCCGTTTGGTGGACGTATTGTCTCGGTAGTTGTGAATATAAGCATCCCTCTCGAACAACCGGATAAGAAGCTGGCCCTCTTCGGCTCAGCCGACCGCTACCTGCGCATGATTCGCGACACTTTTGGCGTGCAGGTCAGCAGCCGGGAGGACGAAATCCGTCTGACCGGCGAGCGCGACCAGATCGCCAAAGCCTCGGCGGTGCTGGAGCAGTTGCAGAAGAAACTCCGCCGGCAAGACTGGCTCAGCGTCGAAGACGTCGGCCAAGCCATCGGGCAGGCGGTGGATCTCAACCGCCAGCAAAGTGCCGATGCCATCGATGTTTACGCCAAGGGGCACGCCGTCAAGCCCAAGACCGACGGCCAGCGCCGCTATCTTGAAGCGATTCTGAACAACGATCTCACCTTCTGCATCGGCCCGGCAGGGACGGGCAAGACCTATCTCGCCGTGGCCGCTGCCGCCAATATGCTCAAGCATGGCCAGGCCCGAAGAATCGTGCTGGCCCGCCCGGCCGTCGAGGCGGGCGAACGCCTGGGCTTTTTGCCGGGCGATTTGCAGGCCAAGGTAAACCCGTATCTGCGTCCGCTGTTCGATGCCCTGCATGACATGATGGATTTCGAGCAGGTGAAACGGTTCATGGTCAACGATGTGATCGAGGTCATCCCGCTCGCGTTCATGCGCGGCCGCACGCTCAATGAAAGCGTGGTCATCCTCGACGAGGCGCAGAACACGACGGCATCGCAGATGCTGATGTTCCTGACGCGTCTGGGGCACGATTCCAAGATGATCATCACGGGAGACACCAGCCAGGTCGATCTCCCCGAGAATACCCGCAGCGGCCTGGTCGATGCCCTGGACAAGCTGCGCGGCATCAAGGGCATCGCAACCGTCACCCTGGAAAAAGCCGATATCGTCCGTCACCGGCTCGTGCAGAATATTGTGAATGCGTATGAGAGAGTTGGAAGGGAGTAGAGAGAATAAGTTGTTAGTTGCCAGTGAATGCAACTGAGAACCGGCAACTGGCAACTGATGTCAGTCGCCAGTTGTTAGTTGCCAGTGAATGCTCGCTGCATTTTCGCATTCACTGGCAACTGAGAACTGGCAACTGACAACTTATTCAACTCAGGATGAAGGAAGTTGTGGTGGTTGGTTGTGATTGTCGTGCAGAAGAGCGTCTCTTCCACTGGCAACTGGCAACTGACAACTGACAACTTATTTGCATATGTGGTCAGACAAGAGTCGCTCACGACGCGCCGAGATTCGCAAGAATCGGCCGGACTCGGAGTGGGTCGATTGGCAGAAGTTGAAAGAGAGCGGCGTGCTGGAATCGATCGGCATCGCCCTGGTCTTTTTTGTTCTGGCATCCGCCATCCTGATGCTCAGGCAGGACGTGGTCCCGTTTCGTCCCGGGCAATGGCTGCATCATGACATCGTCAGCCGGGTGAGGTTCACTTACCCTGATCCGGCCCGGCTGGAATTGAAGCAGAGAGAAGTCTCCAACCGTCAGCCGCGAATTTATACGAAAAATCCCAAAGTGGAGGACGTCTGGGCCGAGGTGGAGCACGATCTGCTTCAGCTTCCCGACCGAATCAGTGCCGCACCGGCGGGCGAATTGCCCAACGACCTGGCGGGAATGTTTGACAGCGGGGCGATCACGGCCCTGCGGAAATATGCGACGTCGGACAGCCGGGATGATTACGTCCGCCGGGTGAAGGATTATGTCGATGAGCTGCGCAACTATCGGATCTCTGTTTCCGGCAAGGAGTGGCCGATCATCATCCTTCCGGAAAATGACCGTCGGCAGGACAAGAACCTGCGGCGATATATCCGGATCGGCAACGATGGGGAAATCGATCCCGCGCGCACCTACAGCGTGCGCGACAACGATCTGAAGAAGATCATCGCCACGGCATCGCAAAAGCAGTTCCTGCTCTCGTTGCAGCAGAAGATCGCCGATTTCACCGTCAAGCGGCTCCAGCCCACGCACGAATACGATGACAACGCCACCGTGGCGGCCCGCAACATCGCCCGCAACAGCGTCCCGGCTTCGGAAAGCGAAGTGGTGTACGGGCCCGATGAAGTGCTCGTTCCCAAATCGACCCTGCGCCCGCTCGATCAATCCGGCTGGCAACTTCTTCGTGCCGAGCATCAGGCGTATATCCACAGCCTCAAACATTCCAAATGGAAGGCCCGGCTGGGCGTCGCGGGAATTGTTCTTGCCATCACCGGCGTTCTTTGCCTTTATCTTGCTTTCTATCAGCCGAGGGTGGTGACCAATCACACGCGGGCGATCGCGATTGCAGCCTTGCTGCTTTCGATGCTCCTGCTGAACCAGATCGCGGCGGTGGGAACGGGGCCGCTCTATCTCTTTGGCACGGCGCCCACGCTGCTGGTGGCGATGATTCTCGCCATCGGCTACGACCAGCGCACCGCCATCGGCATCGGCGGCCTGCATGGGCTGCTGGCGACTGTCGCGCTGGATCAGGGTGTCGCATTCTTTATCGTCATTTGGGTCGGCGTGATGACGGCGTGCTTCCTGCTCGATGACATTCGCACGCGGAGCAAGTTGATCGAAGTCGGCGGCGCGACGGCCATGGCGATGGCCGCCGTCACCATGGCGTCGGGGCTGATCGCGTTTGATCCATGGGACTACATTCAGCAGAACTGTCTTTTTGCCGGCGCATCGGGATTGACCGTCGGCTTTATCGTGCTGGGAATACTGCCGTTCGTGGAGAAGGCGTTCAAGATCACGACCAGCATGACGCTGCTGGAGATGGCCGATCCGAGCCAGCCGCTCTTGCGCCGATTGCAAAGCGAAGCCCAGGGAACGTACAACCACAGTTTGCAGGTGGGCGTGATCGCCGAGGCGGCGGCCGAGGCGATCGGCGCCAATGCGCTGCTCTGCCGCGTGGCAAGTTACTATCACGACGTCGGCAAGATCAACAAGCCGGAATATTTCGTGGAAAACCAGGCCGGCGGAGAAAGCCGGCATCTCAATCTTTCGCCCAACGTCTCGCGGCTGATCATCATTGGACATGTCAAGGACGGGGTCGAACTGGCCAAGGAATACAACCTTCCCGCCGCCATCATACCCTTCATCCAGCAGCACCACGGCACGACACTGGTGGAGTATTTCTATCGGCAAGCCTGCACCCAGCAGGGCGAGCGCGACCCGGGCGGCCCGGTCGTGCAGGACCACGATTATCGCTACGAAGGCCCCAAGCCGCGCAGCAAGGAAGTGGCCATCGTCATGCTGGCCGACTGCGTGGAAAGCGCCTGCCGCACGATTGATGAACCGACCGCAAGCCGGGTGGAATCGCTGGTGCATCAGTTGGCGATGAAGCGATTGCTCGATGGTCAATTCGACGAGTGCGACCTGACGATGCGCGATCTGGAAAAGATCGAGAAGACGATGATGAAGACGGTCCTGGGAATCTACCATGGCCGCATCGCATATCCGCCGGAACCGGAAAAGCCGCCGGAATTGGAGTCGAAGACGGAAGCTACATTGATGCTGCCGCTGGTGACGCCAGAGGCGAAAGAGATGCGCGGAGCATAAACGTGGCATGGGCGGCCCGCCCCTGTTCGCGGCTGGTGAACTTTGCGATACGTCTGGTTCCCTCTCCCCTGTACTCAGGGGAGAGGGTTAGGGTGAGGGGCGTTGCAGGAAGTTGCGCGATTCGCAGCATCGCCCCTCACCCCGCCCTCTCCCCTGAGTACAGGGGAGAGGGAGCCAGACCGCCCCGACCCTGGAGGAGCATATGAGAGGTGTACTCAGTCACGTAACTTCCCTCGCTCTTGTCATCGCCTCAATGTTTGCGACAACCCTTCGCGCCGAAGAGTTGGTGGCCGCACGTCTTGAGGCGGCGCCGCCCAAGTCGGCCAACGCCTTCGCCGATCCCGCCATCTCCCCCGACGGCTCGGAAATCGCATTCGTCTGCGGCGGCGATATATGGACGGTCCCTGCCGGGGGCGGGGATGCTCATCTGCTCGTCGCACATGCGGGGCATACGTCGCGGCCGGTTTATTCGCCCGATGGCAAGCGCTTGGCGTTTGTCTCCACGCGCTCGGGGAATGGCGATTTGTATGTCCTTTCCTTTGACACGGGGAAACTCAAACGGCTTACGTTCAACGACGCGAAAGAGGTGCTCGATGGATGGTCGCGGGATGGGAAATGGATTTACTTCACCTCGGCCGGCCATGACATTTCGAGCATGAACGACATCTACCGGATCAACTCCGACGGCGGCACGCCGATGCCGGTGATTGCCGACCGCTTCGCCAATGATTCCGATTCCGCGCCGCATCCGGATGGGACCACAATCGCGTTCTGTGCCAGCGGATATTCATCCCAGTGGTGGCGCAAGGGGCACAGCCATCTCGACGAGGCCGAAATCTGGCTCATGCGCCGCCCGCCTGAATCGATGCCCACCTTTACGCGGCTGACAGACTTCGGCGCCCGCAATTCATGGCCGATGTGGAGCCCGGATGGGAAGATCCTCTATTACGTCAGCGACCGGAGCGGCTCGGGCAATATCTGGTCGCTCAGCATCGATGGGAAACCATCGCCCGTCACGCAGTTCAGTGATGGCCGCGTGCTCTGGCCCACGCTTTCCTACGATGGCAAGACCCTCGTCTTCGAGCGCGATTTCGGCGTGTGGAAGATGAACGTGAGCGGCGGCGCAGCGACAGGCACGCCCAAGCCCGTCTCCATCCGCCTGCGCGGCGCCATCAATACGCCGGAGGTGAAGCACCATACCTTCGACCGTGACGCATCGGAGCTCGCCCTCTCCCCTGATGGCAAGAAAATGGCATTCGTCGTTCACGGGCAGATCTTTGCGGCGTCTTCCGATGGCGGCAGCGTCAGCCGCGTGACCTGGACCGATGCCCTGGAATCGCGACCGACCTGGGCCCACGACAGCCGGCGGCTGGTCTATCTCTCCAACCGGGAAGGGGCCCGGCGACTTTTTCTTTACGACTTCACCACGCGAAAGGAATCGCGCCTGACCGCCGGCCCGGGCGAAGATGGGCGGGCAGCTTTTTCCCACAACGACCAGTACCTGGCCTATCACCGCAACGGCAGCGAAATCCGCGTCATCGACTTCGTCACCGGCAAGGACCGTCTGCTTGCGGGGAATCAGGCCTTTGAGCAGCCGCCCATGGACGGCGTCCGCGCCGAGCTGGCCTGGTCGCCCGGGGATTCGTGGCTCGCGTATGTGTCGGCCGGGCCGCAGGGGTTCAGCAATGTTTACGTCGTTTCGGTCAAGGCCACCACGCCCAAGCCGCGGCAAATTTCGTTCTTTCCCAACTACGAAAGCAACTCGCTCTATTGGAGCCCGCACGGGTCGTACATGCTCTTTGGCAGCGGCCAGCGCACCGAGCCTTACCAGCTTGCCCGCATCGACCTGATCGAGCGCACGCCGCAATTTACTGAAGACCAGTTCCGCGATCTTTTCAAGGACGACACGCACACGCGGAGTCCCGTGCGCATCATTCCGCAGCCGGTCAAACCGCAGACGCGCCCGGCGACATCGCCCGCACCGGAAGAGGCGCCGCCCACACCCGCCCGGCCCACGCTCATCAACTTCAACGGGATCGAGCATCGCGTAACGCTGCTTCCGGTCGGGATGGAAGTCATCGATCTCACCCTCAGCCCCGATGGGAAATGGGTCGCATTCCTCGCCCGCGCGGGCGGCCGCCGCAATGTTTTCGTCTACCCAATGGACGTCAACAACGCCGGCGCACGCCAGCTTACCCTCAGCGCGGCGCACAAATGGGAAATCCAGTTCCGCTCCGAGATCGTGGACAATAAGCCGGTCACGCGGTCGGTCTACTACATCGCCAACGGCGAAATCCACAGCGTGACGCTCGATGGCCAGGACAAAGCCATTTCCGCCAAGGCGGAAATGGACATCGATTTCGACAAGGAAAAGTTGACGATCTTCAACCAGGCCTGGAGCGTGCTGCGCGACCATTTCCACGATCCAAAATTCAACGGCGTCGATTGGAAAAGCGTGCACGAAAAGTTCACGCCCCTCGTGACGGGCGCCAAAACATCCGCCGAGCTGCGCCGGCTGCTCGATTTGATGGTGGGCGAATTGAATGCATCGCACCTGGGCGTCTCAGCGCCCGACGATGAAGTCGTCATTTCCGCCGCCCGACTTGGCGTCGACTTCGACCGCGATGAATATGAAAGGGACGGCGTCCTTCGCGTCACCCGGGCCGTGCCCCTCGGCCCGGCATCGGTGGCGGGAATCGAAACCGATCGCTACATCCACTCCATCGACGGCACGGTCATCGATCGCAATACCAATCTCGATCAACTGCTGCAATACAAGATGGGACGCGAAACCGTGGTGGGCGTCGCCCGCACGCCAAAGGGCGATGACCTGAAGAAAGTCCGCCTGCTCCCCATCGGCCAGCGCGAGGAAAAAACCCTGCGCTACCGCGACTGGGTCAATTCTCGCCGCGAATACGTCAAGCGCATCAGCAACGGCCGGCTCGGCTACATCCACATGGCCGACATGACCGAGCCCGCCCTGGCCCGGCTCTACACCGATCTCAATTCCGAAACCTACCAGATGGACGGCGTGGTGATCGATGTGCGCAACAACAACGGCGGCTTCGTCAACGGCTATGCATCGGATGTTTTCGCCCGCCAGAATTACATTCACCTGACCGAACGCGGCTTCCCCAAAACAACGGGACGCGTGGCCCTGGGGCAGCGATTCCTGGGCCTTCCGACGATTTTGCTCACCAACCGCCACACGCTTTCCGATGGCGAGGATTTCACGGAAGGATACCAGGCGCAGGGTCTGGGTAAGACGGTGGGCGAGCCGACGGCCGGCTGGATTATCTTCACCAACACCATGCACCTGCTGGACGGAAGCAGCTTCCGCGTTCCGACCAGCACCGTCACCGATCACAACGGAAAACTGATGGAGATGCACCCGCGCCAGGTGGATGTCCCCGTCGTCCGCCCCGTTGGCGAAAGCTACACGGGCGACGACATCCAGCTCAAGACTGCCGTCGAGGAATTGACGAAGCAGCTCCGCCGGGTGGCCACGGCCAATTCAAAAATCGATCCCCAGCCGGGAACCGGGAAAACCGAAATTCCAGCGACAAAATCCGAAGCAACTTCGAACGATGGCAAGAAGAAAGCAAGCCCAAAGGCCGAGAGTGGCGAATGAGTTGCGCAAGCGCGTGGCAACGGGCGTCGGAGTTGAACGCGCCGGTTAGGCGCGACGCGGAGCGGAGCGCTCCGCTACGCGTCGCGGCTACTAACCAGTTTCGAAAAGTTGCAATTCCACTCAGTACGATCGAGCGACTTACCTGGAATAAACAGTCTCTTCCCCATCCACGAACACGCGTTTTACGACCATCTCCTTGTCCAGCACCAATATATCGGCGCGCTTGCCCGCTTCAAGGCTACCCGTCTCAGTCCCCATCCCAACGCGCTCGGCCGGCGTGAGGCTTGCCATCCGCACCGTGTCATACAGACTCGCCCCCGACATTTTCCACATGTTCCGCACCATCACTTCCATCCCCACCACCGTGCTGGCGAGCCGAAAGCCGGGCGTCTGATACCCGACCCGCCCGTTGCTGATGAACGCCGCGCCATCGCTCTGCGGCCCAATCTTGTATTCGCCCGGCGGCATTCCCAGCGCGCGATTGGAGTCGGTCACCAGACAAAGTCTTCGTGGGCCTTTCATGCGAAAGGCAAATTCAAGCAGTTCCGGCGAGAGATGACACCCATCGGCCAGCACTTCAGTGCTCATCTCTTCATGGGCCAGCACGAATTCCTCCATGCTGGCCTGCATCGGTTGTTCGCTGATTTTGAACCGGTCGCGCAAGCTCGCGACGCTGCTCATCGCACACCAGAAGTGATCGACATGGCGCATCCCCGCATGAAATGCCCGCTTCATCTCGGTCCATGTCGAATTGGAATGCCCGCAGGTGACGAGATATCCGCGACCCGCGGCTTCCCGATAATACGCCTCGCACCCGGGCAACTCGGCGGCGCAGGTGGCGATGCGGATGATGCCCAGATCGAAAAACCGCTGATATTCCTCTGGATCAGGAAACCGGCTGCGCCCCAGCGGATGCGCTCCGACCATATTCTCGGCGAAGTACGGGCCATAAAAATGAACGCCGCCAATCCGTGCGCCATCCAGCGTCGTCCGCTCGCGCTGCACCTGCCGGCACGCCAGAAGCATGGCCTCGAGCTGCGCGGGCGATCCGGTGGTCGTGGTGGGGAAAATGGTCGTCGTGCCATGCCGCGTGTGCGCCCGAACGGCAATGCGGACCGCATCGGGCGTGCCATCCATGAAGTCGGCGCCGGCCGCCCCATGCGTGTGGATATCGACATATCCCGGCCCGATATACCCTCCGCCGGCATCGACGGCCGTTGCATTCGTGGGCACGGGAATATCACTGCGGGTTCCAACGGCGGTGATCCTCCCATCGCGGCAGACGACGACGCCGTCGGCCAGGGTGCGGTCCGGAAGAATGACTGTTCCGTTGTGAAAAATTGTCATCAAATTTACTCCAACTTCACAGTTTCTAATGCTGGTGATGCTTGTTACTGGCGCGCCTTCAGTGGCGCGCTCTGGCTCCCTCTCCCCTGTACTCAGGGGAGAGGGCTGGGGTGAGGGGCGATTGTGCAAAGTTGCGCAATTCGACGGAATGGCCCCTCACCCTAACCCTCTCCCCGAGTACAGGGAAGAGGGAACCACACGGTTTCACCGTCCAACCACGATCCTGAAGACTAATATTGCTCCGAAATTGTCAATCCTCATATTGCGGTGGTCAAGGACGATGTCCATACCGACCCACCTGCGGGTGTAGCGCATGAGTGTAGCTGTATTCTCCCTCTCCCGGTACTCCGGGGGAGGGTTGGGGTGGGGGTCTTTTGTCTCTCGCGGAAAAAGCCCCCACCCCAGCCCTCCCCCGGAGTACCGGGAGAGGGGGCCAGAAAGGCAAACGCGATTGCCGCATACGGACCCCCGTGCTTCGAGCGTTTGCTCATTTCCGCGGTATCAAATACAAGTCGCACCCGTTTCCCTCACTGACAGAGGATCACCCGCGATGTCAAAACCCAACCACTCCCGGCGCGAATTCCTCCGCAACACCGCCGCGGCTGCGGCCCTGGCCGCCGTGCCCGCGGTTGGCGCGCCGCCAGCCCGCGCCGACGCCACGACGAAAGAAGCCATCAGCGGCACCGGCGGATTCCCCATCACCAGGTCCGGCGATTTCGGCAATGTCGAACGCGGCGATCCGCTCCCCTACAAGCTGCCGCTCGAAAAACAGCGCGAGATCGGCATGGTGCGCGAAACCTGGCAACTGGAAATCGTCGCCGACCCCAAAAGCAATGCCAAGATCGCCCGCCAGATGCTGAAATCCGATGGCACCGCGCTGACGTTCGACGCCCTGATGAAAATCGCCGCCACCAAGGCCGTCAGCTTTTTCAAGGTGATCACCTGCAACAATGGCGTCGATCCGCTGGGTCATGGACTCTGGGAAGGCGTCCCCCTGCGCGATGTCCTCTGGCTCACCGGCCCCGAGGAAAACCTGCGGCATGTCTACTATCACGGCCATCACAACGAAGACCCCAAGCAGATGTTCAAATGCTATCTGCCAATCAATCGCGTCTTCGAAGATCCGCCCGGCGAGATGCCGGTCATTTTGTGCTACAAGCTCAATGGCGAATTCCTCACCGGCCAGCGCGGCGGCCCGGTGCGCATGATCATCCCCGAAGCGTATGGCTTCAAAAACGTGAAATGGCTCCAGCGCATCGGACTCACCAATGCCCACCAACCCGACGACACCTACGCCAACGGCAACAACGACGTCAACGGAAGCTGGCTTAAGACCATCGCCCGCTTCCGCGAATTGCCCGGCAAACTTAAGGCCGCCGATCCGCTCACGCCGCACGGCATCGCGCAAGTCGGAATCTCGGGCTTGTCCAAGGTGCAATACTGGATCCGCAAGGAGGGCGATCCAGTGCCCGAAAATGATCCCTGGTTCACCAGGGCCCCATGGCAGGATGCGCGGATTCTTCCCTTCGATGACACGGTGCTCCAGGGGTACGCCGGCGCCCCGCTCCATCCCGCCCAGTTTGATCCCGTCACATTAAAGCCGCGGCAGTGGCCTCTGCGCTACACCGTCTGCCGCTGGACCGCCGAGCCGCTCCGTCTCGCCCCCGGCAAATACGAGATGCGCTGCCGCTCGATAGACGCGGCGGGCATCGCCCAGCCAATGCCGCGGCCGTTTCCCAAGTCGGGGAGGAATCGATTGCAGATGATTGCGGTGGAGGTGGCGTGAAGGAATTCACCGTCCACTGGATGCTAAAAGACAGAGTGCTTATGATTCTGCTTGACAGTTTATAGTCATTGAGGTTTAGAGTCGAAAGAGAAAGTCGATGACTGACACCACAACCCAGCAGCCGCTGCACGTCTCCATAGACGGAACCGCCGGGCCGTACATCAGGGTGCCTCTCAACCAGCTCGATGAAGTCAAACGGCTACTGGAAGGCCAGCGCATTCGCCACTGGGTTGAAGAAAACGCCATCTCGTGGGACGGCGGACCCTATATCGCCGTCATCAATCTGGGCCGCGAGGGAGATGCCCACGCCGTCCAGGCAATCTTGAATAGCGTCCGCTAGCTTGAGCACTTCTGATGGCATTGGCCAACGATATTCAATCTTTGCGGGACCATGTGTTGGCAGACCTCGATGCCGCCCACGACTACTACAACGATACAAAAATCGCGTGGAATACTGTGCGGGAAGTGATTGCTGCCGGCCGAACATTTTCGATTCAGAACATGACCACTGGCACCGTGACCACGCAAATGGAACTTGCCGGCAAAGCGCGCGGTTACGTGGCGGAGCAGCTCACCGAGGCAACTTTTCAGCAGTTCATCGCGATCTTCGAGAACTTCTTCTTTGACCTGCTGCGCCTTTGGCTAATGGCGTATCCACAAAGCCTCGGCGGAAAGAAACTGGATTTCCAGGCAGTCCTTGATTCACCTGATAAGGACGCGATCACGTTGCTGGTGGTGAATAAGGAAGTGAATGAAGTTGTGTATGATCGCCCCGCGGGCTGGTTCAAATATCTTGACGACAAGGCGAAGCTCGGGTGTCCGACCTCAGACGAGATCAATCGGATCGCGGAGGCCAAAGCATCGCGCGACGTTCTAGTGCATAACCGGGGAGTCGCAAGTAAGACCTATGAATCCAAGGCCGGGAAACTTGCCCGCTACAAGGACGGCCAGCGAATTGATATTCCCGAGCATTTCCACCGGGAGACGTGGGAACTCCTCCGCAAGGTGGTTTCCGATATCTCAAATGCCGCCATGGCGAAAGTTCCGTAATTCAGACGTAGTCCTGGTGGTGTCCAAGGGACTTCACTGCTGCGAGACCTTCCATCGCTCATCAAAAAACCCGGCCTGCACGGCTTCCTCCGGGAATGTCCCGCCGGATGGTTCCCACTTCTCCGCCCCCGCGCCAACCCGCATCACCGCCCAATCTCCAAGTCTCGGGAAGAGCAAATAATTGTAGGCGGCAAACTCCTTCTCATGAAACGTGTGGCCGCTGTTAATCACCAGATAATGATCCCCCGCGCCCGCAAGCGGATTGGCGCAGATGAACGCCGGGGCATGTTCATTCGCCGAATATCGCTGCGTTCCAAGCATGAATGATTCGCGGTCCCACTTCACTGGAAGGTCCGGCAGTGCTTTGCGGATCCAACTGTTGCTGCCGGGATCGCCGAAGAGAATCAGGTTCTTCGTTTTCACATCTTCTTCAGTCACATCAGTGTCGTTTTTCACCGCGACGTCCCCGCGCATGTAGCGGGCGAACTCGTATTGAAACCTGCGGAGGCTCGCATCCGCCCATGCGCCGACGACGGGGTTCCAGGCCTGGCCGGTGCCGCGGACGCAGAGAAATGGATGGGTGAAGGCATCGTCGATCGGCCCCTGCACGCCGGGACGTTTTCCGGCTGATGAGAATCCCTCCCGCGGGCCGGCGCATTTCCATTTGCCGTCTTCCAGCACAAAGGCCAGGGCGCGGGCAGCATCTGCTTTTGGAAGTTCGACAGCCGCTCCTTCGATTCGGACCGCGCGTTTTTCTCCAGGCAACATGGGAGGATGAATCGCAAACGCCGCGATGTTTTTCGCCATGTTGACATCAATCGCTCCATCCTCCGCGACGGCGGCCTGAATCTCGGCGCGCTCGTAATGTTCCTTCAGCCCCAGCAATTCGATCCAGTGGCAAGTATTGTACTTCAGCGTCCACGTCACAAATCGAAGTTTCTTTGGCGAATGATCGAGCCCCTTCGCCACGTATTCCCCAATCCGCCGCATCTGCTCGGCGTGCGTCACTGGATCGACCTGATGCTTCGTTCCCGGCGAAATCAGGTTGATCATCTTCAGCCCCTCCTTCGCCATCGCCTCTTCCATGATCACATGGGCATAGTTGAAAAAGGGATCTTTTTCACCGATGGCCGCGATCTCGGGCACGACTCCGGCATTGGCCGCGTAGTCGATCGAGTCGAGCATGCGCAGCGCGCGTTCCTGATGCACCGGCAATTCATCGACGCGGATAAAGTTGGGCGTCTGCGAAAAACGGTGCGTATCGACATACCCGCAGTAAGGCCCGATCGCGACAAAGAAGCTCGGATGCTTGAGCCCCAGATGCCACGTGCCCGATGCCCCCATCGACATCCCGCGGAGGACGATTCGATCGCGATCGATCTTATAATCCCGGCAGACCGCCTCGATCGCCTCAAACACATCCGTTTCCCCGGCCCAGCGATAGCAATTCTCCACCCGCCCCAGCGGATGAAGCTCGATGTAATCGACAGCCGGCGCAGCTTTGCCCGGCTCATCCCCCTCGTCAAACCGCGCCCCGAATTTCAGCTCGCTGAAACCCACCGGCTTGGAGCTTCCATGCAGCACAACATCCAGCCGAATCGGCCTGGTCCCCTCATACCCCTGCGGCACAATCACGCCGAACGGCTGCGTCGAGCCATCCACCGCCGAGATATATCCGCGCAGCACCTTCCCTTTTTTCCCCGTCCACGGCGTCTTTCCTTCGCCCAGCGCATCAACCCGCTGCATCCCGCGCTGCAGCGCCTTGTTTAGCAGCGGAAGGTCCTTCACCTCCAGCGTCTTTTCGTAGCGCATCGCCCATTCCACGCCCTTGCGAAAAAGATCGGCGTCCGCCAGCAGATCAAGCCGGGCAGCATCTTTCCCCGCCACTTTCCGTGCTGTCGCAATTTTCGCCGCCAACGCCGCATACTCCCGCTGAATCTCACCAACCTTCACCGGGGGGAGCAAGACCGGCTGAGTGGCGGGGGGCTTCTCCGCCGCAGCCGCGCATGGCGAGCCGCCACCGCCAAAAAGCATCATCGCCGCCGCGAAGAAAACGCATGGGGTACGTCGGTTCATGGCGGGTAATGTATCGTCGGGACCGGCATTCGCGAAGACAGCCCCCTTTGGGTGCCCTGCGCAAGGTCTGCAAAATCCGAATTTCGAATGTCGCGTCAAGTAATCAAATGCGAGAAGGACCGGCTCCGCAGCATTTAAAAATTGCTGGAGTTCGGCATAATTGCGCAAGGGACGCGCTTTCTCGACGGCAAATAAGAGTGGTCCACCATGGCACGCAACGCCAGACGGGGGAATCACGGGAGGAGATGAACGTGCGAGCATAGGATTCTCAGCAGGAAAGAAGTGCGATGCCAAACGGAACCATTGATCCTCAACTCGATTACTTGGCGACACTAACGCCGGACGCCGCCTTGCGTTGGCCTACGGTGTCAAAAGCGAAGACAGATGCAATCGCTCTTCAAAAGCTGTTGCGCGATAAGCTGCGCGAGTTTACCTCCGATGATGTGGATGTTGTTGTCTTCGGCTCGTTGGCGCGGAGAGAATGGTCCAGCGGCAGCGACGTGGACTGGACACTTCTAATTGACGGTCAAGCGAAGCCAGAGCATCGAATTGCAGCGCGAGAAGTTGAAAACACTTTGAAACAGCAGCATTTCAACGGCGCACCGCTGAAGCTGCCCGGAGCAGAAGGGATCTTTGGGAACATGGCCTTCAGTCATCAGATTGTTCACCACATCGGAGGCCAGGCAGATACGAATCGAAACACAACCCAGCGCGTCCTGCTGTTACTCGAAGCCGTGGCACTGCGCGAGCCAGCGCAAGGGGCATTGGGACCATTTGAGAGAATCGTGAGGCAAGTGCTGAACCGTTATTTGGTGAGCGATTCCAATTACCATTCGAAAGCGGAGGAGGAATCGCGTATTCCACGTTTTCTTTTGAACGATATTGTTCGATACTGGCGCACAATATGTGTCGATTTTGCTTACAAGGATTGGGAGCAGGCGGGCTACAAATGGGCCTTGCGAAACGTGAAACTGCGGACATCCCGCAAGCTTCTCTTCGTTGCCGGCCTATTGACCACATTCAGTTGCTTCCGTAATGACTCACTGCGTCGTGACGGCGCAGACAGAGATGCCTATCTGCTGAAAGTTCAGTCGCACGTGTTGAAATTCGTTCATGCCACGCCGCTCAACATTCTCTCGTATACGCTGAGCCAATTAGGAATCGCTGAGTCGTGCCGGCAGTTGCTTGATCGTTACGAGAGGTTTCTTGCTTTGCTTGATGATAAAGACACTCGGGAACATCTGGAGAAGTTGAGCGATGATGTGTACAAGGACGAACGCTTTCTCACGTGCCGAGAACTCAGTCATGAGATCCAGGCACTCTTAAAGAAAGTGTTCTTTGTTGATGAAACGCCCCTGCGGGAATTTACGTTGGAATATGGAGTCTTTTGAGATGAGAATTGGATTTTCCACCGGGAGCATCGCGCAAGGCAATGTGGAAGAGGGCTTAAAGGTCGCCACGCATCCACAAACCAATGCAGTGGAGATTTCCGCATTGCGCGAAGACGAACTTGATCCGCTGCTTCGGTCACTCGACCAGCTTCGCAACGAGCTGCGCAAGTTCAGTTACATCTCGTTCCACGCCCCTAGCAAAAGAGTGAGGATGTCCGAGGCTGACTTGGTGGATAAGCTCAAACCAGTTGCCAAACTCGGATGGGCGATCATCGTCCATCCGGACGTGATGCAAGATTTGTCGTTGTGGAGAGCCCTCGGTGCCGCGGTTTGTATCGAGAACATGGACAAGCGGAAGAGCATCGGTCAAACCACCAACCAACTTCGGCACATCTTCGAGCAACTGCCGGACGCAACCTTTTGTTTTGACATTGGTCATGCATCTCAAGTCGATCCGACCATGCAAGAAGCGGATTCGATGTTGGAAGCTTTTCGGGATCGGCTTCGGCAAGTCCACATGAGTTACGTTAACTCTACGAGTCATCATGAGCGGCTGAATTACGAGTGCATTCAAGCATATCGACGAGTGGCTCATCTGCTCGCCGAGTCGGTGCCAGTAATCCTTGAAACACCAGTACAAAGCCACGAAGTTGAGGAAGAGCTTTCATCGGCATTGAAAGTTTTTGCGGGCATTAAACGGTCGTCGAACGGGCGAAAGCTTGACCCGTCGTCGCCTCTAAGACATGATGCTCGACCCGAATTTAACGTTTCTATCAGGACCACCTGAGCGGGACGTGATCTTACGGGCACTTTCAGAAGTCTTCGGCCGGACTTGCTGCCGAGGCTATAATGGAGGTGATAAACGAGAAGCAAAAACGGATATAAGTCGTTGTTGTTTCTCTCTTTGGAGAGGTGTCCGAGTGGCTGAAGGAGCAGCACTGGAAATGCTGTTGGCGGCTTAAACCGTCACGGGGGTTCGAATCCCCCCCTCTCCGCTTCGTTGCGCTTGACCGGTTTCTCCGACCAACACCGCGCCCGCAATTGCGGGCGCGGTGTTGCGTTTGGGAAAGACAAGTCTGAATTCACAGTCGAGGCTTATCTGCCGAGTCGTGCATAGTTTACGCTCGTGATCCCCCCTTAAGGCGCAAAATGCGCCTCCCCCCAAATTTCGCTGCGACAACAGCCGTTTTCGCGGGCCGTATCCACTTTATGGACGCTGCCCCCAGGCAGCACCACGCCGGCCTCGACGACGATAAGGACTTCTCCCATGCAAATCTCCAGAAGGCATTTCCTCAGGGCCAACGGCGCCGTGCTGGCGTTGCCGTTTCTGCCTTCCATTGTTGGGGCGGCGGCGGCTCCGGCGCGGCCGGACAAGAAGCTGGTCATGATGTATGTCCCCAACGGACTTGTTCGGCGGTGTTTCTTTCCTGGGGAAAAGAATGGGGAGCTGCCGGGATTTGTCGGCGGGTTTAATGCCGACAAGATCAAGGACAAGAAGCGCATCAAGAACATCCCCGGCATCTACCCGCTGGAGCTTACTTCGACCATGGAGCCGTTGGCGAAGCTGGCCAACGATGTCACGCTGATCACCGGCCTCGATCGTACTTACAAGAATGGCCAGGACGTGCATGCGCAGGGGGCCTCGTGTTATTTGACCAGCGTCTCGCCGGAGCAGGCCGAGAACAGGAAGATGCGGTATCCCAATGGCCGGTCGCTCGATCAGGTCATCGGGGACAAGGTGGGACATTCCACGGCGTTCAGGACGCTGGAGATCAGTTGCAATGGTTACAAGGCGGGCAAGGAAGACATCTACTTCGACAACATCTCCTGGTATGGGCCCGACAAAATCGCGCCCTCCATCAAGGACCCGGGAAAGCTCTACAGGCGGCTTTTCATGGGCGATGGATACCGGCAGCACATCAACGATGTGACTGACCTCATTCGCGCCGACGCGAATGATCTGTCGAAAAAATTGGGAAATGCCGACCGCCGTACGCTGGATGAGTTCATGGAGATGGTGCGGGATATTGAAGTGCGGGTGGCGAAACTTGAGAAGATGGTCGCGGGGTCGCACATCAAGGAACCCATCGACGCCGACCTGCCGCGAGGCCAGTACATCAAGCTGATGGGCGACATGATGATCCTGGCGCTGCAGATGGGGATCACCAATATCTGCACGTTCATGGTCGGCCCCGAACGGTGGGATGCGCCGTTGTTTTATGAAGGCGTCTTCCCCAAGCCGGTCCAGCATCACGGCATGACTCACAATCAGAAAGGTGACGGCTGGAAGGAACTTCAGAAAATCGACGTGTTCCACATGGAGCAGTACGCCTACCTGCTTTCCCGAATGAAGGCCGTGAAGGAATCGGACGGCAGTTCGATCCTGGATAACTCGATTGTGACGTACGGCGCGGGATTGGGGGATGGGGCGACGCATCAGTATTTTGATCTGCCGCTCATCGTGGCCGGCAAGGCACGGGGCGCGATCAAGCAGGGGCGATTCATTCAGTGCAAGAGTGGAACCTTGAATTCGAACATGTGGCTGACCATTGCAAAGTTGATGGGCCTCGAGATCGATCAGTATGCCGACAGCGACGGCGTTATTTCAGATCTGTGGCACTGATTCCCCGCGTTATTATTCACGCATCCAGATGCTGACCCTGTCGATCCAACTTACGCCGCCCATCCGATGGGCGCTGCTGTCGTTCATGCTCCTGACGGGCGGCTCGCTTGTCGTGGCGGACGACAGCTTCGAGAAGGTGGTGCGGCCGACATTCGGCGAATACTGCGTCAAGTGTCATGGCGGGGAAAAGGTCAAGGGAAAGGTCAACCTCAACGAGATCACGACGGCGCCGCAGTTCCTCGCCAACCCGGGGCTGATCAAGAAAGTGATTAATGCCGTGGAGCGCTCCGACATGCCGCCGGAAGACGAGCGGCAATTGGACAGCAAGAAGCGCGCGGAATTTGCCGCCGCCCTTAGAACAATGCTGCGCGCATCGAGCCCCGGCCCGGCATCGGCGCGAAACCAAATCAGCCGGCTCAATCGCTTCCAGTACAACAACTCAATTCGCGACCTTTTCCAACTGCAATCCGATGTCTTTGGCCTGTCGGAAAAACTGATGACCCGGCATGAGAACTATCTTGCTTCCGGGGCTTCGCGCATGCCGGACCAGGTCAATGTCGCCTGCCATGCCCTGGAAGACGAGGGCGGCTTCAAAGCAGTGCAGGCTTATCCCAAAGACCTTCGCGCCCAGCATGGGTTCGATAACCAGGCCAATCAACTCACGCTCTCGCCCCTGCTGATGGAAAGCTTCCTGAGGCTCAGCGTGTCGATCATCGACAGTCCCGACTTCAACGAGAAGACGGTCGGCATCTGGAACGAATTTTTCCAGGCGCCCGCCGCCGGCGCAGTCATGAAAGATGAAGTCCGCAGGCGCCTGCGCCCCTTTCTTGAAAAAGCGTTCCGCGGCGCTGTCGATGACCCCACCCTCGATCGTTACGTTGCTTACACCCTGGCCAAGATCGACCAGGGCCTCCCATTCACGCAGTGCATGAAGAAGGCCGCGTCGGCGGCTTTGAGCTCGCCGAAGTTTCTCTATCGCGCCGTGGGCGCAACCGGCGATAAATTCGCGCTGGCCTCGCGGCTCTCCTTCCTCCTGTGGGGCAGCGGCCCCGATGAGAAACTTCTGGCCCTGGCGCGGAGCGGCGAACTTTCCAGGCCGAAGGTGCTGCAAGACACCATCGCCCTGATGATCGCCGACCCGAAGATCGAGCGGTTTCTCGACAGCTTTCCGACCCAGTGGCTGCAGCTTGAGAATATTCTTGCTTCGGCGCCCGATCCGGGCGCCAATCCCTATTTCCGCCTCGACAAAGACACGGCGGCGAGCCTGCACATGGTGCTCGAGCCTCTCCTGCTTTTTGATGCGGTCTTTGTCGAAGACCGCCCGATCGTTGAGCTGATCGCCCCTTCATTCACCTACCGCAGCAGCTTTCTGCAGAGCTGGTACACGTCTGATTTGAAGCCGCCGCCAGTTGATACGGCCAAGGTCGTCGAAGCCAACCGCGCGATTGAAATGCAGCGCGCCGCCCTGGAGAAAACAATCGCCGCATACCGCGCTCAATTGCAGGCGCTGCTCGATCCGATCAAAGCCCGGCTGCTCGCCGAGCGAAACAAGAACGCCCAACCCGGGCACGAAGCGCCGCTCGATTTGAAGCCCTATGCCGCGTGGAAATTTGACGGCAGCCTGACCGATCCCATTTCAGGCCTGGACCTGACGGCGCACGGGAAGATTCGCTATCAAAACGGGCGGATTGTGCTGAAGGGCGCCTATCTGCAGAGCAAGCCCCTGCCGATCGATCTGAAAGCCAAAACGCTGGAAGTCTGGCTGATCCTGGAGAATGCCGGGCAGCGGGGCGGGGGCGTCATGACGCTTCAGGGCCCCGGCGATTTCTTTGACTCGATCGTCCTGGGGGAAAGGATGCCGGGCCACTGGATTTCCGGCAGTAACTCGTTCAACCGCACCCTGGACTTTGAAGGGTCCACGCCCGAGGTGGACGGCAAGCCGGACCAGCTCGTGCAACTGGTCATGGTCTACGACCAGGACGGAACGACCACGCTCTATCGCAACGGCGTGCCCTACGGAAAGCCGTTCCGCAAAGGCAAAGCCGCGACATTTCCAAAGAATGAGTCTTCAGTGTTGTTCGGCGTCCGCCACCTTCCCGCCGGGGGAAACAAGTATCTTGCGGTAACCCTGGACCGGGCGCGCCTCTACGATCGCGCCTTGACGGCACGCGAGGTCGCCGCGTCAGGTGGAAGTGAAACCCAGTTCATCTCCGACAAGGAGATGCTTGCCGCGCTGACTCCCGCGCAGCGCGACAGCCGGGAGGAATTGACGCGCATCCTGGAGAAAACGGAAACGGCGTTGAAAAAGCTGCCGGCGCCCGTCGATCTGGCAAAAGTCCGGCAGGAGACGCAGACACGCTTCGAGAACGACCTCCGCGCCCAAATGAAGTCGCGGACCTTCAGGCGCGTGCCCGTCTCCGACCCGCGGTATGGCGGAGTCATTACCAACGCCGCGACCATGACGATGACGTCGTCTCCTAAGCGTACATTGCCGATCGCGCGCGGGGCGTGGATGATCGAGGTGATCTTGAATGACCCACCCGCGCCGCCGCCCAACAATGTGCCGCCGCTCAACGAAGAGCGTGGAGCAAAGAACCTGACGATCCGTGAAATGTTTGCCAAACACCGGGAAAATCCAGACTGCGCCGGCTGCCATTCGCGGATCGACCCGCTCGGTTTTGCCCTGGAAAATTTCGACGTAATCGGCCGATGGCGCGATCGATATGAAAACGGCCGGGATGTTGACGCGAGTGGCACGCTGATGAAGAAGCACGACTTCACCGGCATCGTTCAATTCAAGGCGTCCCTCGTGCAGGAGAAAGACCGCTTCGCCAGGGCGTTTACCGAACACCTGCTCCGCTTCGCATTGTCCCGCGAACTTGAGCCGGCCGATGCGCTGACAGTCGATCAGATCATCCGCGACACCAGGGCCGATGGCTACCGAATGCGCTCCATCCTGCACCGCATCATTCAAAGTGATGCGTTTCTTCAGTTGGAGTGAATTTCGGAGACGCCGCCGATATACTGCCGGGCATGAACCACTTCCTGATTCCCTCCGCGCTATTTTGCCTTTTCACCCTCAATGCAGCCGCGGCCTTTGCCGCACCGGATGCGCCACCGAAATCCGATGCCAAACCCGCATCCGTTCCCGAGGCTATCCAGCAATTCATTGACAAGCACCAGATTTCCGGCGCGGTAACGTTTGTCGCATCGCCCAAACATGCTGCACAGGTTCACGCCGTCGGGCTGGCGGACATCGCGGGAAATGTCCCGATGAAGAACGACACGATGTTCTGGATCGCGTCGATGACCAAGCCGGTGACCGGCGTGGCGATCATGATGATGGCCGAGCAGGGGAAGTTGTCGGTGGATGATCCCGTCGGCAAATACATTCCCGAGCTGGCGCACCTTAAGACCGCCGACGGGGTCGAGCATGTCGTCACGCTGAAGCACCTGCTGACGCACAGCTCGGGCATGGCGGACATTACGCCGGAACAGTCGCGCGCGGCGCGCACGCTGGCCGACCTGATTCCGTATTACACGCTCAAGCCGCTCGGTTTTGTGCCGGGGTCGCAGTGGAAGTATTGCCAGTCGGCGATTAACACGCTGGGTCGGATTGTCGAGATTGTGTCGGGAGAGTCATACCCCGAGTTTCTGCAAAAGCGTCTCTTCGATCCGCTTGGGATGAAAGACACGACGTTCTATCCGACCAAGGAGCAGCTTCCCCGCATCGCAAAATCGTACAAGTTCGAAAACGGAAAACTGGAAGAGACGGCCAACTTCTTCCTGCAGGGCCGCTCGGCGGATGCCAAAGAACGCTTCCCCGCCGCCAATGGCGGGCTCTATTCGACGGCGGGCGACTATGGCCGGTTCCTGCAGATGGTCCTCAACCAGGGCGAACTCGACGGACATCGCTACCTCAAGCCCGAATCCGTCAAACAAATGACCACCGTCCAGAGCGGCGATCTCAAGACCGGCTTCACCCCCGGCAACGGCTGGGGCCTGGCCTGGTGCGTCATCCGCGAGCCGCAAGGCATCACCGCCTCGCTGTCGCCCGGCACCCACGGGCACGGCGGCGCTTATGGCACGCAGGGGTGGATCGACCCGGAAAAGAAGATGGTCTTCGTGCTGATGATCCAGCGCTCCAACATGAACAGCGACGGCTCGGAGCTGCGCAAGGCGTTTCATGAAGCCGCGATTCGCGAAGCGAAGTGACGGGGTATGTCACTTCAGCGCAAATGCCCGATTGCATCGTCGTCGGAGGTTTTGAGGAGCCTTGTGCCCACGCCGGGGCACAGCGGCGCGCGGAAGTGTGAGTCGCGCAAATCTTGTTATCGCCGCGCCGCCCCGGATTCCGCGGTGCGGCTGATCAGGTGGCACGGGTTTCTAACCCGTGATTCGCAGTGCAAAACACGGGTTGGAAACCCGTGCCACGAAATAGTCGCACTCCCCCGGGAATCGAGCCGCTCCAGCTTGGCCGCCGAATCCGGGGCGGCGCATGCTCGTGTTACTCACATTCTCTGCCCCGGCGTGGACATAATGGACGAGTTGACAAGTTTAGGTCCTTCATTGCGGAGCATTCCGATGCGCTCAATAAAAACGCGGCGCCGCAACGTCATCCCTCACACTCACAATCGCCCGCGTTCCTTTCGCTCATCACTGAAATCGGGCCTTCTCGCTGCCGTCCTTGGATTATCTCCCACATCCAACCTGCTGGCCGGAGCCGTCGTTACCGACGGCACGCTCGCCCCCGCGTCAACGCTCGCCGGCCCTAATTTCAATGTCACCAGCGCCCTGGGGCGACAGGTCGGCCCCAATCTTTTTCACAGCTTGAGCACCTTCAATCTCGCCAAGGGAGACACCGCGACCTTCAGCGGCCCGACCAGCGTCAGCAACGTCATCACGCGCGTGACTGGGGGAACTGCTTCCTCCATCAACGGCAAGATCCAATGCACGATTCCCGCCGCCAACTTCTTTCTCATCAATCCGTCTGGTATGGTGTTCGGGCCGGATGCGGCGATCGACGTCAAGGGGAGCTTTGTCGTCACAACCGCCGATTATCTGAAACTTGCTGACGGGAATAAGTTCAGTGCCACCAGCATCTCTGATACCACCCTCACCAGCGCCGCGCCCTCGGCGTTTGGATTTCTAGCGGCAAAACCGGCGGCCATTGCCGTCAATGGATCGACAATGGCGGTATCCTCCGGGGCGACGCTCTCCCTGGTTGGCGGCGATGTGCAGATCGTCAACGGCACGATCCAGGCGCCGGGCGGGCGGGTAAATCTGGTGGCGACAGCCTCGGCGGGGGAGCTTACCTTCGATGCCACATCGCTGCTGGCGAGCATCGATCTCACGCCGGGCGCGCAGACGCTGGGGGATGTGCTGCTCAACACATCCTCGATCGGCGTGAGCGGTTCGGGCGGCGGACGGGTTTCGGTACGGGCCGCCACGCTGGAGATGAATGGAAGCGCCATCTTCGCCAGCCCCAGCGATGTCCTGGACGGGCTGGGTGTCGATATTTTGCTGACTGGAAATGCGACGCTGGCGCCGGGCCTGATCGTGACAGATTCCTCGGGAGCGGGGCGGGCGGGGCCGGTAAGCATTACCGCGGCGGGCATCACGATCGACGGAACCGGACAGCCTCCGTTCACGACGGGAATTTCGGCCGCCGCGGCGTCCTCCGGCGCGGGCGGCGACATTCATCTGCAAACGGGCTCGCTGAAGATCATGGCCGGCAGCGTTGTGTTTGCGGGGTCTTTAGGCGGTGGGGCGGGCGGCAACATCAACGTCGATGCAACGGGCGGCGTGCAACTCGACGGCGGCTCGATTCTCGCCACCGCGTCGGCAACGGGGGGAGCGGGCAATGTCACTCTCGCTGCCGGCTCATTGCAATTGACGCATGATGGAACGATCAGCGCCTCGACGTCGAGTATGGGAAACGCCGGGCGCATCACCATCGACGCCGGCTCGGTCAGTGTTGATAACACGGGAAGCAGCAACATCAATGTCGGCATCCTCGCCGGCTCCTTCGCCGGCAGCGCTGGGGGAAAAGCGGGAGACATTGTAATTCGCACCGGCTCATTGTCCCTCACGGAAGGGGGGATCATCAGCGCCTCCACCTTCGGCTTTGGCGCGGCCGGATCGGTGTCGATCACCGGCGGCAGCGTCGTGCTCGACGAGGGGGCATCGTCAAACTTCACTGGTCTCTTCGCCCTCTCCTTTAGCAGCGGCGCCGGCGGCGCAGCCGGCACGGTTTCCGTCAATGCATCGTCGCTGCAAATCCTCGGCGGCGCGGTCATCAGCGCCGACAGCCAGGGAAACGGCGCTGCCGGAAGCATTGATGTCACCGCCGCGAATCTCCTCATCGACGGCCGGGGGTTGGGGCTCTTGCAAACCCCGCTGAGCGCCACGGGGTTGCTCACCAACTCCAATAACTCCGACAGCGCCGCGTCCGGCGGGCGGATTACGGTGCAGACCGCGAACCTTTCCCTCATTGATGGCGGGCTCATCAGCGCCGATTCGCTGCGCGGCGGGAACGCCGGTAATGTCACTGTCAACGCAACCCAGTCCATCTCCCTGGACGGCAAGGGGCATCTCCTCTTCACCGGAATCTTCGCCGATTCGCTCGGGGCAACTGGAGACGCGGGCAATATTGCAGTCACCACTCCTAATCTCTCCATCATCGCGGGCGGATCGATCAGCGCCGGCGCTTTCGGCGCGGGAGGCCGCGGTTCGATCACCATCGCCGCGAGCAACTCATTCCTGCTCGACGGACAGAGTCTGCCGATCCCCACCAGCATCATCACCGAAGCCGACGGCGGCCCGAGCGGTGCGATCCAGATCACCGGCGGCGATCTTTCCATCGTGGGCGGCGCGGAAATCAGCTCCAGTTCTTTCGGCGCGGGAAGCGCCGGGACCATTGCGATCAACGCGCGGAGCGTCAATGTACAGGGGGCGATCATCGCATCCCGCACCTTCTCCAGCGGCGATGCGGGCACATTGAACGTCACCGCCGATTTGATCACCGTCGGCACCGGCGGATCGCTCACCACGGGGACCTCGGGCGCGGGAAAGGCCGGCACCGTCAACATCGCCGCCCAATCCCTCACGCTCAACGGCGGCGCGGGCACGGCCACCATCGACTCCGTCACCAGCGCCACGGGCGACGCCGGTGCCGTCAACATCCAGGCCGCTTCCCTCCAACTTCAGAGCGGCGGCGCGATCACCGCGTTCACGCTCGACCAGGGAAAAGGGGGGCAGGTTGGCATCAACGCCGGCACGCTCACGATTGACGGCATGGGCTCGACCCGCTCGACCGGCATCCTCGCCAGCGCCGTCGGCACGGGAGATGCCGGCAATATCGTCATCAACGCCGACGCGGTGGTGCTGCGCAATCGCGGGCAGATCAAGTCCGACGCCAACGCCGCGGGAAAGGCGGGCGACGTCGCCGTCAATTCCGGTCTGGTGGCGATCTTTTCCGAAAGCGTGATCAGTTCCGGCACTTTCGGCAGCGGCGCCAGCGGCGATGTCGTCGTCAACGCGAACCAGATCCACATCGACGCCAAAAACGCGATTTTATTCACCGGAATCACCGCCCAAACCCAGGCCCAGGGAAAAGCCGGCTCCGTCACGCTTACCGCCACCGAGTCTCTGCGTCTCATCAACGGCGGGGAAATCAGCTCGACCACCTTCGGCGCCGGTGACGGCGGCAGCGTGCATATCCGCGCGCAAAATCTGCTGCTCCGCAACAAAGGCTTCATCGACAGCGCCTCTTCCACCGCCGCCCCGGCGGGCGTCATCGACATTAACGTGAACGACACCGTCACCCTCAATCACAGCCGCATCACCACCGAAGCCACGTTGTCCAGGGGCGGCGGCATCACCCTCGAGGCCGGGGGGAACATCAACCTCTTATCCAGCCAGATCACCACCCAGGCCCTTGGAGAAGGGGGCGCGATCTTCATCAAATCCCCCGCCGTCATCGACATCCGCAACAGCCAGATCATCACCCAGGCCGGCGACAACGGGGGCAGCATGACGGTAGACCCCAGCTTCGTCCTTCTCGAATCCAGCCGTCTCAGCGCCAACGGCGGAAATAACGGCGGCAACATCGCCGTCCGCCCCGATTTCCTGCTGCAAAGCAACAGCCTGATCACCGCCACCGGCGCCCGCGGCGTAAGCGGTACGCTGCAAATCACGCCGAACTACAACCTGACCGGCGCGCTGCTTTCTCTGCCGGCCAATCTAAGCGACAGCCTGACCTTGCAGCCGAGCTGCGCGGCGAATCTTCCGGGAGCCGTGAGCAGCTTTATCGTGACGGGCCGAGGGGGAGAGCCGCTCCGGCCTGGCGGATTTACGCCGGCGCTGGAGCTCAGGATGCCGGTGGGGCGGGAGAATCGGTGAGCAAAGAATGGTAAATAGCTTCGGGTTCCCTTGCCCCTGTACTCAGGGGAGAGGGTCAGGGTGAGGGGCATTGCTGCGAGTTGCGCAACTCGACAAATCGCCCCTCACCCCAGCCCTCTCCCCTGAGTACAGGGGCGAGGGGGCCGGACGCTATGGCGCAAAAGAATACAAAGACTGAGTAGAGGAAAATCCCGGGAACGGAAATTTGAGCACCCTGACCCCAGAGTGCTTAAACCCCGGCCATTGAGAAAGGTTCGCACCATGCCTCGTTTTCTTGTAGCCCTGCCGCTGTCGCTGTCCCTCATCGTCGCCCTCCGCGCCGATGATGCCCCCAAAAAACCTCCCCTCAAAATCATCCCCGGCAAAGTCATCGTCCCCACTGATGCGATGCGGCGGCCGTGGGGTGAGCTGCTTACCATCGATTTCAAGACCCGCACCGGCACGTTCCGCAACGAGGGCACCGAAGAGGTAATGCCGTTCATTGTGCTGCCGTACGCGGAATTGCTGCATCATGCGGCGTTTGGAGATTTGCAGGATTTCAGGATCGGCGAGCGCGTGATCTTCCGGCTGCATGAGAACAATGAGGGAAAGTGGATCTGGCTCACGTACATCCAGGATGAGATGAACATGCTCAATGGGCATGGCGAATATTTTTATGTCGATCGGATCGACCCGGCCAAGGGCGAGATCGAGTACACGCAGGGGAATCTGGAACGAAAGCCGCCTTACACGCGGGCGAAGAATTTGATTCTCGAAACCGATGGAGACACGCGGTACTGGAAGAATGCGCAGCCGGCCACGTTTGCCGACATTCATGTGGGGGACAAGCTGCGCGCCAAGACGCATGGGATCGGCAAGGGCAAGCATCATCGCGCGTGGGAGGTTTTTCTGGATGATGCGAGCCTGCAGAAATTCCAGAAGGAGCAGCAAGCCGTTCACAGCAAGCGGCTGGCGGAGGAAGGGTGGCCCGGCTATGTCGATTCCATCGCCGACAGCGAAGTGCAGTTGACGCTCTTTCAGGAGGGGCGGGAGTTGGCCAAGGAGCTAAAGGTGGGGCAGAGCGTCCGCATTGCGGCGTGCGGGCCGGACCGCAAAGGCGGGGAGCCAGTGGAGGGGAAAATCATGGAGCAGAAGCAAGTGGGCAATTTGAGCAAAGTGAAGATCCAGCTTGCGGCGCAGCCGAAGGAACCGCTGACGGTTGCGGGAGTGGCGCGGGTGTGGATCGTGAAGTGATGCGAAGAAATGAAGAATGAAGATGAACAATGAACGTACGTGAGATCCACCACAATGTCCAAGTGTTCAGGGAGTATTCATGCCGGCATACGTGATTGGTTTTGTATCGGTGACTGATCGCGACCAATATGCTGAGTACATGAAGGCCACGCCGTCGATCATTGCCCGCTTTGGCGGGCGATTCATCGCACGCGGAGGGAGAACGCAAACCTTGGAAGGACCGGAAGAAACGCGGCGGGTGGTGATCCTCGAATTCCCAACCTTCGATCAGGCCATCGCGTTCTACCATTCGGAGCAATATGAGCAGGCCAAGAAACTCCGCGCACAAGCTGCCACGGCAACGTTTATTCTTGTTGAAGGATGGGTGCCTCCGAGCGTGTGAACGTTCATGGCACGGCCCGCCCGCTGACGGCTTTTATTTGCGGAATGCCAGCCGCCATTGATCCGGTGCGATCTCCCTCTGCGTGATCTCCACGCGGATGAACCGCTTCACCACATCGATGTTTGTGTTGCAATGCATCGAGGGCCGGCGGGTCACGAATGATCCGCCGCCCGCCAGGGCCAGCGGGAGAATCAGTTGATCGGCCAAATGTTCGCCGACCGGCGCGCCGGATGCTAGATATGCTTTTGCCTCGGCCACGGCACTCTGCGCCACAGCCTCGGCGGTGACGCCGCGCTGGCCGAATCCGGTGAAGACTTCCGTGACATGGACAGATCCCATCTCGATCGTAAGGATGTTTCCAGGGCCTTGGCCCTCCGGCAACTGCCGCATCTCCAGCGCTTCCGGCGGCCAGCCGAGCCCGCGCCGCACTTCCTCCAGTTCGCGCATGCCGATCGTCCCGGGCAAGGCCGCACACACGGCACGGGCCAGCCGGTGCGTGATCGGCCCGCGCTCGATCAACTCAACCGGCTCAAGCTTTTTCACCGGCTCGATGCGCGCCGTAAATCGCCCGCCGCCCGCGGGATAGAAGCCCGCGCGCTCCAGCATGATCGAGACCTTGGGCCCCATGCGATTGACGATCGGCAAGAATGTCTTCTCGAGAAAATCGAACGGCGGTGCGTGAATGTTGTGCGTCCCACCCTCCAGCGTCAGCGTCGAAGACGCATCGGCTAACATCAACGGGGGCAGAACCGTCTGCAACACCAGCGTGGTGCTGCCAGCCGATCCAACCGAGAAGGTGTAATCTCCCGGCTTCACACGATTGGGATGAAAGGTCAGCTCGCGCGATCCAATGGCCGCCCCCTGCACGCCCGCCGAGCAAATCGCCGCTGCCGCGTTGACGGCAGTGAGATGCTGGCGCATGAGGCCCGGCTTTTCGCGTCCCGCGCGGATGTTTTGGATGTGGAAGGGCTGGCCGGTCAGCGCGGACAGCGCCAGCGACGATCGCAGGATCTGCCCGCCTCCCTCGCCTTGTGAGCCGTCGATGGTGATCATTTCAAATCATACGCCGGCAGCTCACATATGCCGCAGCTTATTGAGCCCGTTCAGTGCCGCGACTTTATACGCCTCTGCCAACGTGGGGAAATTGAAGACGTTGTTGATGAAGAAATCGACCGTTCCGCCGAAGGCCATCACCGCCTGGCCGATGTGGATCAATTCAGTGGCGCCGGTGCCGATGGCGTGAACGCCGAGAATTTTCCCGGTCGTCTGGTGGATGAGTAGTTTCAGCATTCCGGTTTCGTCACCCAGAAGCTGGCCGCGCGCAAGTTCGGAGTATTGGGCAACACCGGCTTCATAAGGAATCCCCGCTTCGGTGAGCTGCGCTTCGGTCCGGCCCACCATGGAGATTTCGGGGATGGCGTAAATCCCGTAGGGGAAAAGCTCGGGAATGGAACTTGTTGGCACGCCGAACGCGTGACACACCGCCAGCCGGCCTTGTTCCATCGCGGTTGAAGCAAGCGCCGGGAAACCAATGACATCGCCGACGGCATAAATGTGCGGCTGGCCGGTTTGATAGTGCTCGTTCACCTTGAGCCGTTCCCGATCGTCCGATTTCAGTTCGGCCTTCTCCAACTCCAGGGCGGAGGTGGTTCCCTGGCGGCCGACAGAATACAGAAGCGATTGGGCGCGGAGCATTTTCCCCGATTCAAGCGTGGCCTGCACCAATGGTGCATTGCTGCTGCAACCATCGCCGCCAGGCTCGCCCGCGACGGGATTATGATGACCGTTGCCGTTGGTCGGTTTTTCCAGAACCGCCGTTGCCGTCGCCAGGGCGCCGCCCGGGGGCGGCGTGGTCATGTCCTCGGCGGCGGTACGGGCCGTCAGCGTCGCGGCCGCGGGAGCGACCTCCCGCTGGGCCGGCGACAGCTTCTCTATCTTCGCCACCTTCTCCCCCAGCCGCAGCGTGATGCCCATCCGCCGCATGTGATATTGAAACGCCTCGGCGATTTCGCTGTCGAGAAAACCGAGCACTTCGCGCCGGCCTTCCACCAGCGTCACCTTCACGCCCAGCGCCGCGAGCATGCACGCGTATTCCGTTCCCACCACGCCGCCGCCCACCACGATCATGGTCTTGGGCAAATGATCGAGCTTGAGCAGGCCATCAGACGTGAAGATGGTGCGGTCGTCGAAGGGAACGCTGTCAGGCCGGGCGGGGCGGGTGCCGGTGGCGATGATGATGATCTCGGCGCTGATCATCTCAAAGGTTTCGCCATGGTCCACCCACAAGATATTGTCATCGTGAAACCGGGCCGAGCCCCAGAGCAACTCGATGCCGTTGCGGTCGAAATGATTGCGGATCAGGGCCAGTTCGTGATGGATGACCTGCTGCGAGACGTAAATAAGGTCGGCGATGGTGATGGTGCGTTTGACGCGGGAAAGCTCGCCGAACAATCCGCTCTTGCCCAGGCCCGTGAGATGCAGGACCGCTTCGCGCAGGGCCTTGGAGGGAATGGTGCCGGTGTTGATGGCGGCGCCGCCCAGCACGTTTTCCTTCTCGATGATGCAGACTTTTTTCCCGAGCTTGGCCGCCTGAATGGCCGCCTTCTGCCCGGCAGGCCCCGTTCCGATGACCGCACAGTCGAAGTAACGCATGGTATATCTCTCTCATTCGCACGGTTTCGCCCGGCATCATACTCATTTCACGCCACAAACGTGAATATCGAATGAAGACGCCGTGTCCGCATTGCCCATCCGCCCGCTCCGGGAACCCGTCCTCCCTGCAATCGGCACAATCGGGGAACAGCGCAACAGAGGTTGTCGCAGGGGAATAACGGCGGGAAATGCCAGTGTTGGGAGGGGAGGGATTATCGCCCTCATGTTGATTTTTTCCGGAATTTCAAATTCTTCCCGCCGCCCGGAGCAAGAAACTACGCGGTTTCCAGCCCAAGCCACACACGGAATCCATGCCCCAAAATGCCCCCTTTTTCGCGTTTGCCGTGGCGTTTATCAATCCCTTGCTGCAGCGTGTCGTTAATTCCTTGCCGGTGCCGAACATGGCCGTTCACCTCGCGTTCCCCGTCCCCTGGGGCTTGGTGGGGCACGGTGGGGCGGCTGGGGCGTCGCGGGGTCCGGCATGGTTCGAAAACTCAGAAATCCAGAGAATAAAACAACATTTTGCTTCGCTCCCGCCACTACACATATTAGGATTATGTTTGGTTATTCGACAATAACCGACGGGCAGGGCGCCCCGCGGCAATCGACGCCTCCGTGGCCATGAAAATATTCTGCAAAATAAAAGATTTTTGCTTGAATATTGTCGGTGATTGTTCGTATAATGTTAGGGTACGACGATTGAAGTCTCGCGGGGTCGCAAATGGATGGTGCTGCACTGGCCTTGTACGTCCTTTCCTCCGTGGGTTTGACCCTTTTGCTGGTCTGGCCGGCCGAGGGGCCGGGCGCTTGGGTTCGCGAGCGCCTGTTGCGCTGGGTCCTTCCGAAGGGCCTGCGCAAGGCGCTGGATTGTTACATCTGCCTGGGGACGTGGGTCGCCCTGGCCGCCGCGCCGGGGTGGTGGCTGGCGGGATATCACTGGAGCGTTATCGCATGGCCGGTGGTGCCGGCGGCTTTTTGGCTGGTGATGCCGGAGTCGCGCTCGGGGCAATGAAATCTCTTGCCGGAAGGAGTCATGTCGAAAGGGAATCATCAGCGGCCTGGACGATCGATCGGCCCTCAAAGCGTGCGCGCGGAATTAATCCGCCGGCGGGAAGAAACCGCCCGCCGCGCTTTGAACAACAGGAGGTCATGCGGCGGATGTGGCGGGCGCAGAGTTAGTTCGTGAGTCTTGAACAGGGAAAAAAGGGGCTTTCATCGCCGCGCTCGCGGCGCGCCGGAGATTCCGCGCGCCCGTGTGTGGCAGTCGAAAAGTGGTCTGAGTCGATTCGGTATTTCGTGTCATCAAATTGCCAAGGAACGCGGCAGACTCGTTCATTCCTTGACATCCTTCAATTTGAGTCTGCAAAAGGAACTCGTTATGGTCATGTCAAATTCCGAGGAACGTTCATCAAAATCCGCCAGTCCTTCAACAGCGCCAAGTCGAACGGTTCCGACGCCGTCGGAACTGGAGTCCACAAATCAGTGCTATACGCGCTGGACAGTCAGATACGACTGCGTTACCGGCTTCGGCACCGTTTCCGGCAACAATGTCTGCATTGACCCCGCCGCCGCGTACACAACCTGGACCATCACTGGTTCAGACAGCTTTTACTGCGACTATACAATAGACGTCGCATTGGAAATCGATTGCACTGACGAGAGTGAATGCACGAGTCAGCCCCTCTCGTCCCAGCCCAGCCTCCCCAGTCCGGCCGGTTGTACGTGTCCTTCAACACGATGCTATACGCGGTGGACGGTAATCTACGACTGCATCACCGGCTTTGGCCCGTTGGGAAGTAGTAATGTATGCATTGAACCAGCCAGCGCTTACACGAGTTGGACAATTACCAGCTCCGGCGGTTTCTCCTGCACCTATACGATTGACGTGCCGTTGAACGCGGCATGCACCACCAGCGCCGATTGTTCCGGAACCTCATCCGAGCCCAGTCTTCCCAATCCCGCCTCCTGTGGTTGCCCTTCCACTCGCTGCTTCACTCGCTGGACCGTGACCTATGATTGCGCGAGCGGATTCGGTTCGATGGGAAGCAGTAATGTATGTATTGAGCCAGGTACGGCGTATACCACCTGGACCGTTACCGCCTCGGGCAATTTCTACTGCGTGTATACGATTGATGTGCCGCTCGGCACCGCCTGCTCATCCTCGGGTGACTGCACGGTTCAGTCATCGCAGCCAAGCCTGCCCGATCCATCGGGTTGCTCATGCCCCTCCACGCGTTGTTACACTCGTTGGACAATCACCCATGACTGCATCACTGGCTTCGGCTCGTTGAGTCACAGCAATGTCTGCGTCGAACCCGGCAGCGCCTATACGAGTTGGACCGTCGTTGGCTCGGGCAATTTCTATTGCGACTACGCGATCGATGTCCCGCTGGGAACTGCGTGCTCGACCAGCGGCGATTGTTCGGGGCTCTCGTCGCAACCAAGCCTGCCTGATCCATCCGGATGCAGTTGCCCCTCAACTCGCTGCTTCACGCGCTGGACCGTACGGTATACCTGTGGTTGCGGCCTGGGAACGATGTCTCCCACTAATGTGTGCATTGATCCGGGCAGCGCATATTCCAGCTGGACTGTGACCGGCACCGGCGATTTTTGCTGCGATTACACGATCGATGTCGCGCTGGGCTCGGCCTGTAATGTGGCGGGGGATTGCGCGACCCAATCCACGCAGCCATCGGCCCCCGATACGTCTGGTTGCAGTTGTCCGACTACGCGATGCTATGCCCAGTGGACGGTGCGCTATGACTGCGTCACCGGCTTCACAACTCCCAGCAGCGAAAATGTTTGCATTGAACCCGGCAGCGCCTACACCAACTGGACGGTGACGGGGTCAGGTAACTTCTACTGCGACTACACCATTCACGTGCCCCTGGCCAATTGCGCGGAGAACGTCAGCGGAGGATGCAATTCCAGCAGCGATTGTTCCGGCACGGCACTCGCGCCCAACCTCCCGGACCCTGCGACCTGCGCGTGTCCGCCCACGCATTGCTATACCCACTGGACTGTCGTCTACGATTGCGCCAGCGGTTTCGGCGAAATGAGCGGCACAAATGTCTGCCTCTCGCCGGGCAGTGCACTGACTGACTGGATCGTCACGGGCACGACCAGCACCTCTTGCACCTATGAAATCGACGTTGCTTTGGGGACGCTGTGCGGCGTGGATGGCGATTGCACGAGCCAGCCGTTATCGTCGCCACCAGCCGACCCCAATCCTGCAAGTTGCTCCTGCCCGCAACCAACAGAGTGCCGGCCGACAACCATCTGCGAAACTGGCGATTGCCCCAAGCCTTGCCCGCAGCCCGAGCAGCCGATGACCAACTCGACGCCAGCGGATGTGATGCATGGCATCGTCTCGGTTGCCAAAGGAGCGGCTGCGATGGGCCTTTCCCTCTTGCGGAGCAGCGCGCTGGGCGGCGCCGCTGCCAGCACCAACTTCGACATCAACTATTACGCTAATGTCGAATGCACCTGCACCGCTGCCACCCAATGTGAGGGTTCCTCGGAGGGGCCCGCGCTTCGGATGGGCCTTGCTTCGCCGATGTCCTTCTTGGTCACTTCCTCGACCATCGACCGCGTGATTGGCAAGGGCTTTGATTGTTACCAATATGCGCGGCTTGTGGAATTGCCGGGCGGCACCGTGAAGATGTTTACCGGCCAGCATAGCGCCGAATTCTTTGGCTCAGACGGATCGGGCGGCTATATCTCCAGCAACAACACCTCTGCAGTCCTGAACCGCCGCGGCGGAGGGACATCGGCGGACGCCTTCACCCTCGTCGCCCGCGATGGCACCGTCAGCGTCTTCTTTGGCAACGACTCCTCCATCGATACGCCCGGCCGTTTGAAGAGCATCACTGATCGCTTTGGCAATCGCCAGGCGTTCACTTGGACCACCATGGACGGTCGCCCACGCCTTCTTTCCGTGACCGACAGTTACGGACGCGTTACTACTTTCAGCTACTACGGAGTGGAACTCGGCCACATGCTCAAGGAGGTGACCGATTTCGACAACCGCCAGGTCAGTTTCCAGTACGACGAGCTCGCACACCTCGTCGCAGTTGTTTTGCCGTCAATCACGCGCGGCGCTGATGGCAACGCCAATGTCTTCCCCAATGGGACCGCGTACGTCTTCCAGTACGACATCCACAATCCGCGGCCCGAGCGACGGGATGACTTGATTAAGGTATATTATCCCAACGAGGTAGCGCCCTATCTCGACGACACGCGCACGGTCAACGTGGTCGCAGTGGAAGCCTCGGCCCAGCCTCGCACGCTCATCCAGTATGGACAAGATCCGACCCAGGCGCTGAGCTACGGAAGGGTCATCAGCCAGACGCTGGGGGATCCGATCAACGGCGTTGGCGGGACTTCGTTCTTCAGCTACAGCATCACCAATCTGCCCGACAATCTCATCGATGATTCCGATCCAATTGTCTCACGCACCACGATCAACGATCGCAATGACAATCTCGGCGTGTATGACTTCAACGCCGCCGGCATGGCGGTTCGCCAGGAACTATTCGCCAACAGAGGCAAAAACAGTCTTCAGGGTGCAAGCTGGGTCACATGGACGAAATACAACTCCCACAATCAGCCGCTGCTAATCGTCATGCCCGAAGGAAACAGCGTGGCCTATACATATGAGGATGAGACCAACACCATCCAGTTCAGCGGCATTCCCTATGGCCGGCGCATTGGATTGCTCAAGAGCATGACGCGCCTGCCGGGCAATACACTTGGCATCCCCAGCCGCCCGGGCAGCGGCCCGTCCGGTGCGGTGCAGAATGAACTGACCGTCCGGCAATTTAGCGATCCGATCTTCAATCGCGTCTGCGCCTCGATCGACGAGCGTGGCAATGCGATTGATGTGGGTCTATATTTCCCGCCGCAGAATCTGGGAACGACACCGACCAATGCTGATCGCTCCCGTTACGCGACGATTACCTATTACGATTACCAGAAGGATCTCGCCGCGACTGTGCAAGCCGACACATCACTGCAGGATCAACTCGTTCTCAATAGCACGCAGATCGGCCAGCTCATCACCTTCGTGAACAATCAGATGATTGCCGCCACGGGCACCGGCGGCATCCCCGCCGGGTTCGAGATGGGCGTCGGCGACGTTAATGGGGAAGGCACTGGCAACGGAACCGCCATCGACGCCCGCCATCAAGGCGCCGTCGTAAAGATCAAGCGCCCAATCGTCATGCAGCTCATTCCCAACTTCGGCGCGGGCGATCCGTGGCTCTGGCAGACCCAGGACCGCATCGAGCTGTTCACCAGCAATTCCCGTGGACAGCAGACCACCGCCACCGATGCCGAGGGAAACCTCACGCTGTACATCCGCTACCCGGAAAACGACCCCGAAGGTGCAGGGCAGTTCCTCGTCCCCACTCTCTCCAACCAGCAGTATGGGTTTATCAAGGAGATCCACGTCGATGCCGATCCCGATACGGTCATGAGCCTCATCGGTTCCGATGGCGACATGATCACTTTCATTGGGAACCTGATCACGCGCACCAATACGCCGGGCACCTATCTGGATTTGGTGACGCGATATCAGTCCAGCAGCAGTGCCGGATGCACGAGCTGCGCCTACGATCCGCTGGGCAACCCCCTCAGCAAGACCGATCCGCGCGGCGTGACTACCACCTATGACCTCAACGAGATCGGACAAGTCTATCGCACTACCACGGATGCTCCTTATAGCTTCAAAGTGGAAACCCACTATGACGCCAATGGCAACGTGATTCGCGTGGACACGGAAGACAAGCAGGTGCTTTTCGACAGCATGGACCCTGCCGACGCAGGTTATGGACACTTCACGCCCTCGGGAGATGGCGCCATCGCAAACGTTCCTATGCAGCCCGGCCCAGGAGGAGCCGTGCGCCCCGGCTGGTTCACCAACCTCTTCAGCTTCAATATCCTCAATGACAAGATCGAGGAAGACATCGACGCCACCGGCTCGGTTCCCGCCAATCTGGTGACGAGATACACGTACGACCCCAACCAAAACCTGATTCAGATCACCAAGCCGATGGGCAACATCGTCGAGTACGACTATGACGAGCGCGACCTGCGTATTGCCACCCGCACCGGCTACGACCCCGATAGCGGCGAAGAAGGCTCCATCACCGCCATGGTCTACGACGGTAACGGAAACCTGCTCGATACCATCGCTCCCATCGTCCGCGGCGGTATCGATACGGAACTATCGGTAACCATCAACGACGCCTTCCGGTCGGATACACCGTTAACCCACACGGGTGACTGGGCCTTGGAAAACACCTACGATGGCTTTGACCGCGTGACTAAGAAAATGGATGCTGTCGGCGGCGTCACTCTCACCACTTTCGATCCCGGCGGAAGAGCGATCGCGACCATCACCAAAGGCACCGCCGGCGGATTTACGCCCGGCAACCGCCTGGGCACCAACAACGTGCCCCTCTCCAGCGGCAGCACCCGCTTTGATGAAGCCGGCCGCGCGTACGAGCAGCAGCAGGATGTCTTCCTGAACACCGGCATCTCCTTCGGCAGTCCCACCCATAACCTGCCGTCCAGCCGCAGCGTTACCCACACCGGCGGAGGTCTGGATGCCAACTCCACAACCAACACCCACACCGCCACCGCCACGCTGACGTCCGGCGGCGGCAGCTACGTCCTCTCCCGCAGCGTTTACGATCGAGCCGGTCGAACCACTGCCGCTGCCACTGACAATGGCGCGATCACCAGCTACACTTACGACGGCGCGAATCGACAAATCAGCATGAGCGACCCGCTCGGCAACATCGTGCAGAACGCCTTTGACGGCAATGGCAACATCGTCGCCAGCACGCGCATCGAAAAATGCACAATTAGCTACAGCATCCCCGCCGAGAGTTTCGATAGCCAAATGCGTTACGATTTGCTCAATCGGCTGGTGGTGCAGATCGGCCAGGGGCCCGATGCTGTGCTGAATCCCGACATGGGCGACCCGGACAACCAAACGCTCTTCACCCTCCTGGGATACGACAGCCGGGGCAATCGCAGTGTCGCCATCGATCCCAAGCGCAACAGCACGGTCCTGACTTACGATGGGGCAAGCCGGCAGCTTGAGAATATCCGCCAGCTCCGGACCAATGGTGACGGCGCCGAGGCGATCTTCGAGACAGTCACCACGGCCACCAGCTTTGACAGGAACGGGCGAATGATCCGCCTGATCGACGACAACGGCGGCACCACACTCTGGTCCTATGACACACTGGACCGCCAGACGGTCATGACCTTCCATGATGGATCGACTCGCGTCAGCAGCTACGACGCGGGGTCGGCCCTGGTCGAATACACCGACGAAAACGGCTCTGTCTTCGACTACATCTATGACTCGCTCTCACGCCGCCAGGCCGTTGGAATCACCCACGCCGCGGGAGTGGGCGGAACGACGGCGCAGGCGTTCCAATATGACGGCCTGTCGCGAACGACCTTCGCCCGCGATGCCATTGGCGGCAGCAATGCCGATGTCGCGTTCAAATACGACTCGCTTGGCCGGGTCATTGAGGAAGGCCAGACTTTTAATGCTCCGACGCAGTATGTGACGCGTCAGGAATGGGTGAGCTTCGTTGACACCCAGCAGACTTTCGCCAGCGGCCGGCAGATCACCAATGGATATGACGAACTCTATCGCCGCAATATCGTTACGGAAACCAGCGGCGGCACTCCCATCGCCGTGTGGCAGTTCTTCGGCGGCCGCACCGCGTTGGTGAACCTCGCCAACGGCATCACGTGCAGCTTCATGAACAATGCGCAGAACCGCTCGGCCATCCAGGCAGGACTCAGTACGCCGGGCTGGGGTGATAAGACTACCGACCGCCTGGGTTACGACGGCAGCGGCAGGTTGATCGCTAAACGCTTTCTCCCCTCCGGCAGCACGACGTCTCTCGTTGGTTTCACCACTGCGTATGACCCCTCCAGCAATAAGTTGTATGAACGTGCCCTTCACGCCGAGAGCAGAAGCGCTCTTTACCCGGCTTACGACTCGATGGATCGTTTATTGCAATACCAGCGCGGTGTCCTGGCAACGGGCGGAGGATCCGTCACGACTCCGATCACCCTGCCGGGAACCGATAGCGTGCGAACTTACAACCTCGACAGCCTGGGCAACTGGAAGAACACGGTCTACACGCCGGAAGGAGCGATGACTCCAACGACGGAGATACGTCAGCACAACAAGCTGAACGAGATCACGCAGTTCGCGGCAACGCCGGTGCTTTATGACCACGGAAACAATAATGCAGATCCCAATCCGCGGATTGCCGCACGGGGTAACGGAAACATCGCCAATGATGGTACGCGGATTTATGGCTATGATGCGCTCAACCGCCTGATCGCCGTCTACTCAACGGTATGGGGTACTCCGCTGGTAGGTAGCTATGCGTATGATGCCCTGGGTCGCCGGATTTTCAAAGTGGTCACCAATGGCGGCATCAGCGGCAGTATCGCACACGCCACGTACCGCTACATTTACGATGGGAACCAAATCGTCGAGGAATTGACTGGTACAAACGTCGCACTCCGACAGTTTGTTTGGGGTCAGTACATCGACGAACTAATTCAACTGAAGGTGCCGACAACAACCACTACGCCACCGCTGACAGCAGGAGTTTACTTCCCGCTCCAGGACTTGCTTTATCGGACAACTGCACTGACCAACTTATCCGGCACTATCGTAGAGGCATGCGACTATGATGCCTACGGCAATACGCTGATGTACAGCGGGCCAGGCACGGATGGGATCTGGTTCACGAATGATGACATGACGGTGCTTCAGCCGGCGTGCGAATACCTCTTTACGGGGAGACAGTACGATCCCGAGACACGGCTCTATTCTTATAGAGCGAGATATTATGATTCTGGAATTGGAAGGTTCCTTAGTCGAGATGCTCGTGTATATCGTGACAGCGAGTGTCTTTATGCCTACGTTCTAGGCAACCCGGTAGTGCGATTCGACCCAATGGGCTTGGAAACCAGTGACAAGCTGGACAAGGTGATCGACAGCATTTTGGAGATCAGCAAGACATCCCAAGAAGGGCCGGACCACGCGCGCGTGGAAGTTACAGAACCTAAAGGCTGTAATGACAAATGCGACCGGCAGGTAACAAGTCTAATTAAGCAAGGGCCGCAACTCCAATCCCTCTGGGGCGCAGTGGAGTTGGGAGATACAAAGGTTTGGGTCCGGGCAGCGTGGGACTGTCATCATGTGGAAGCTGAAATCGAAATTACATATTCGATAAAAGTGGGAACGAAGCTCAAGCTTGCACTCGACAAGGGCATCACTGCTCCTCGTCAGTATAAAGATAAGTCCGGAAGAATACGCACGTGTAAGTGCGACACGTGCCTTGACACAATTGTCACAATCTCATTCACGAATGCAACCGCTACCATTAGTGAAAATCATAAGGCGATTATAAGGATCTGTACAGGCACCAAGGAGGGTGACATTATTAACCTTATCCCACTGGGGGAAACTCCACCGCGAAGCTGAGGAAACGAGCAGCTGATGCTGTTGTGCCTCCGACGCCAATTACAGCGATTCGTTTTTTTGGGTTACGGCAGGTCGGGAGTCATTTGCCATACAAATGGCTTCCGACCTGCCCGCCAATCATTCATTCTTGGTTGGATAATTGTGATGCCAATTGACGCTTCTCCAGGAATAGGCGGGTGACCTCCTCGGCAGTTCGAATATTCCCACATTCGACACCGGCAATGATTTCGCGCGCCGCTGCATATTCGGATGTTGATATGCGAAACCACGATCGCAACGACGAGTCTTTCTTGAAAAGCAGTCCCGGGTTGCGGATTCCAAGTAGTACATTGGCTTCGATTTTCCACTCGCCGGCGACCCTTCGCAAAGGCGTCTCGACCATTGTAACGTTTGGCCTGCGTGGAACCGAAATCGTTGCGGTGTCTCCCGAGGTTTTCGTCACGCCAGAGTACAGCGCTTTTATCGTTGCTTCGATTCGTTCATCGCTTATTGGTTCTGATTGAAAGTCCAAAGCCATTCCAAACTTTCTTAGGATCACTTCACGGAACATCCGCGGGACAATGAGTGAATCCGCTATGAATGCCGTTACAACTTCTTTCTCCTCTCGGCTCAAGTCGTCGCCAGACAGTGTTAGGCAGGCATTCACCCGCGCGGTATCGTTGGCTTTGACGGCTTTCAGCAGTTCAATGGCTGCGTCAACCGGTGATTCGAGACGCTGCGGTCGGGGTGCTGATTGGGCGGATGTGCATAACAATCCCGATGCTAATACCCAGAGAGCGGCTGCTGCGATGCAGGGTGGAGATGATGAGACCATTTGACTTTCCATCCTTACTACGATTGTTTTTCCTGAATCATTCGCCAGGAGTCGTATCGACCGTCTAACCTGCGAACCATGAGGAAGACCTAAATGCCCGATTAACCGCCTTAGATACAGGACCATTATGATGCCAGAACTTTTCATCGCAAAACCTCTCCTTCATCGCATCCGCTCGGATCGTCCCCCTGGTTGGTGGGACACCATTCTGCCAAGCATTCTCCGGGAGGAAGGAGGCGCGGTCATCCTCGACACAAGCCACGCCGCCTATGCTCAAGCGGAGCGAGAGCACGGCCCACTCTTCCAATGGCGCAATACAGGTGACGCGCCTTCCTCTCGCGATTCCCCCACATTGGGACCGGCCGCCTCTCCCCACCGCGACCCTCGCGCGTTGCTCTGGGACGAACTTCACCGCCGACCGCTGGAGACGCCGGAATTGGGCAAGGAACATCAATGGCTGATCGCCTTCGCCGCCCGCGTCCCCTGCGGCGAGTGCCGCAAACATTGGAAGGAGTTACTCACTCAAAACCCGCCCGACTTCAATGCCTGGTCGGCATCTCCGGAAGGGAAAACGGCTTACGCCCGCTGGACCTGGGTCATTCACAACGCCGTGAATGCCAGGATTAACAAGCCGCAATTCTCGTGGGAAGAGGCGATCGCAGTTCACAACTGGCAATCGCTCGACCTGCATCTCACGCCGGCGGTATGAACTCGGCTGCCGATATGCCATAACCCAAGGGTCGGGAGTCCGGAATGGCTCCCGACCCTCGGTTCTGTCTGAGGACGTCATTGGTTGAGCCCGGATAATTCCGTTTTTTACTTCCCGCCGCAAAATGGCGGCGATACGCCTACCGATGAGGACCGCACTCGTGCTCGTAAATTGAGAATCGAATCAATACATCTTCGGAGATAATCATGAAATTTGTGAGCTGTGATTGCAGGATCCGATTCGGAGCGTTGTTTCTGTTTCTTCTTTTAACCTGCGGCTGCTCCAAACCGCGAGCCGCCGCATACGACAAGGCCATTGAATCAGGAAAGACATCAATTCCTTTCATAACAGAGATGTGTCGGTTTTATCCAAGCACTAGGAATTCCATTAGTTATTACACTGGAGAGCATGCCACGCCGACGTGGACATCAAAAGTCGGATTACATGGAAGATACGTTTTGGTCGTTCAGATGGAGTTCAAGATGGATGGCTCAAGGCAGAAGGTCATCAGTTGGAGTGACCCAACGTTTTACTTGTACGAAGTAGATCGTATTGTCAAAGATTCCAATTCGCTTGTTCCCGGCAATCTTAGTCTAAAATTTGGTTTGAAAGAGTGGAACCGTGTCGCAAATAATAATGGCGACCTGGGATCCCTCGGAGTTACGCTGAAAAAGGATCGACCCGTCACAGGGTTCGAGGGATATTGGCCGGGATCCTGATGAAGCCAGGAGCCAAACGAGTCAACAGGTTGAACTTGGTCTTGGGGAGCGATTCCAAAGTGCAGTGCCAATGAGTCTAATATGCCAGAACTATTTATTGCAAAACCTCTTCTTCATCGGATCCGCTCCGATCGTCCCGCCGGGTGGTGGGACACCTTTCAGCCGAGCATCCTTCGGGAGGAAGGAGGCGCGCTGGTCCTGGAGACCAGCCATGCCGCCTATGCTCAAGCGGAGCGCGAGCACGGCCCGCTCTTCCAATGGCGCAATGCGGATCACGCCTCTTCCTCTCGCGACTCCCCGACATCGAGATCAGCCGCCTCGCCCCATCGTGATCCCCGTGCGCGACTCTGGGATGAACTTCACCGCCGGCCACTCGAGGCGGCTGACCTGGACAGGGAGCAGCAATGGCTGACCGCTTTCGCCGCCCGCGTTCCTTGCGGCGATTGCCGAAAGCATTGGAAGGAACTGGTTGCCAAGGATCCGCCGGACTTCCAATCCTGGTCTTCGTCTCCCGACGGTCCATCCGCGTACGCCCGCTGGACATGGGCCATTCACAACGCTGTGAATGTGAAGATCAACAAGCCACGTTTCTCCTGGGAGGAAGCGGTGGCGCTTCATAACTGGCAATCCCTGAACCTGCATGCAATATCACCAGGATAGCCTGCTGAACATTGAGATGCTGAAGGGTCGGGAGTCATTCACATGGCTCCCGGCCCTTCTTGCTTCGCAGAGGGAAACAGCACGGTTTACGCCTATGAGGATAAGACCAACACGATCGACTTCGGCGGCGTTCCCTATGCCCGGCGTATCGGGCTGCTGAAAACCGTCACGCGTCTTCCCGGCAACAGCATCGGTCTGCCAAGCCGCGCGGGCAGCGGCCCGGCAGGCGCGGTCCAGAATGAGCTGACCACCCGCCAGTTCTGTGATCCGCTCTTTGGCCAGGTGTGCGCGTTCATCGATGAGCGCGGGAATCCGATCGATACGGATCTTTATTTCCCGCCGCAAAATGGCGGCGATACGCCCACTGATGAAGACCGCAGCCGGAATGCGACGATTTCCATCCTCGACTACCAGAAGGACGCTACCGACACGGTCAAGAACGACGCCGCCCTGCAGGCGCAACTGGTACCCGGTCCAGGATGCGCTCTATCGCACAATCGCCCTGACTCACTCGAACGGGGACATAGTTGAAGTCTACGACTACGACCCCTATGGCAACACGCTGATCTTTAACGCCCCGGGGACCGGCGGTTGGTTCAGGAACGACGATGCCATTTCGACGACCGGCACGAACGACGTCTTCCTCTTCACGGGAAGGCAGTATGACGGGGAAACGGGACTTTATTATTATCGGGGCAGGTACTACCACCCTGGGCTCGGAAGATTTGTCAGCAAAGATCCCTTTGGATATTCCAACGGAATGGGATTGTTTGAGTACGTTGCCGGAATGCCTGGGCGATTTGTAGATCCATCTGGATTTACAATTTCTGCTGGAGATGAGCTGGTCGGTGGAACACCGTTCTTCCGAATAGTAATGAATTCTCTATCGCTGATGTGTCCCTGTGTGACGTTTGTACATGATGCTCGACTCGTGAATGGAAAGACGACGGGAAGCGAACAAATTACAATCGCGCGATATACCGCTACCCAACGTGGTTTTTGCAACTGTTACACTCTCCACAGCGCGGGATGTGCCCTAGCGTTTAAGCTCATGAGTAATAAGACAAACGTGGCCATTAAACGGACAAGGCGCACTGGTGCCCACGAGGATGATCCAGATGATCGATTCAAGGAAAAAGTTGCTGGCGCTGGGGCAGCGGTGACATGGAATCCTGCATGGGATGCAACCGAACTTTGGCCGCAACGTGAGACGGCAAGCGGTAATGCGGCATACAACGGGCTCGGAGGGATCAACGCAACCCAGGTTCTCGCGCACGAACTTTCTCACTCTTATCGGTCAATCATCGGGTTGCCGAAGGGATTCTCGCAATCTATTGGAAAACCTCCCGCCGGTTGGCACCTCGGCGAAACTAGATGGCATAATGAGAGTTTCGCTTCTATGATCGAGAACCTCATTTTTTCAGAAATGGCAAACGCTGCTGCCAACGCAGGCACCGGTCCGGCATTTAGTTTCAAAGATAAGGCCAATTGGGGGAGACGGAAATACGGTGGATTCGACTTGAAACATCCGTATACGAATCCGCTCAGCTCGGAATGCAATTGCCTTGAGGCATTTAGTGCCGCCGTCAAAGGCTGGCCTGCACAATAATCCTTTGGAGATTCGTATGAAGTTAACTACTGTGCTGAAGATTTTTTGGACAGTTACGTCCACTATATGCTCCGTCTTATCGTGGGTATTACTAATCAGTATCCTGGCCGTTTGGGCTCGAAGCTTTCAAAAGTCAGATAAGCTCGCCTGGTTCGGCCGGGAGACGGGTACTTTCTTGTCATGCGTGGCTTCGAAAGGAAAACTGTCATTTCTGTGGCTGAGACCTAATGCCAACATTAACAACGGACCGAGCGGCCATTTCAAGTATCAAGTAGATGATCCGGAGGATGCCGATAGCGAGCCTTACTTGCCCGATATGACTCGATCTCGAGTATCACGTCGTGTTGGATCGGTGGAAATACTCACGGATTTGAGTGGCAAATGCATCGTGACACCGTTTTATGTCATTTTTCTTATATGCTCTGTGTTGCCGACTGTTTCCGCGATCCAAGCCTTCCGACTGGTGCGCCGCAAACATCGTCACCGGTCGGGTCGATGTATTCACTGCGGATACATACTTTTGGGATCTGCCGATCGGTGCTCTGAATGCGGCATGCGTAGACCCACAAAGTAAGTGACAATGACAGGAGCATTAAATTGTTGGCAATAGTTATTCGAGGAATAATCAAATGCAAAAACTAACCCAATACAACGGCATAGACATCGTCACCCCCACCCCTTTGGACGAAGGCGGCGGCGCTTTGAACAACAACTTCAAGGCCCTCTCCACCCACTTCGACACCGGCGTTCCGGGAAGCACCAACGACCTAACGGAGGGATTCCGGGTCGGGTCGAGGTGGTACGATGACTCGACCAGCGAGGAATGGATCTGCACGGATGACACGCAGGACAACGCCCTGTGGGAGCGGATCAGCCTTCTCGGGCCGCAGGGCCCGCAGGGGCCGCAGGGATTTCAGGGGGACACCGGGCCGCAGGGCGCTCAGGGTTTCCAAGGGGACACTGGGCCACAGGGGCCGCAAGGGACACAGGGATTCCAGGGCGATGCCGGCGCGATGGGCCCGCAGGGGGCGCAAGGCGACGCCGGGCCACTGGGGGCCGCCGGGGCGCAGGGCCCGCAGGGTGATCCGGGAGCGACCGGCGCCCAGGGCGCACAAGGCGATGCCGGCCCGCAGGGGGCCACAGGAGCAACCGGGCCGCAAGGTCCGCAAGGTGATGCCGGCCCTCAAGGTCCGCAAGGAGCGCAGGGCACGCAAGGCCCGCAGGGGCCCATCGCCGGCGCCGGGGTTTACTGGAACTACAGCACCACGACTGTCGCAACAGGATACGTCACCGAATCCACCCAGCTCTATTTCAACTACACCGACCATGACGGCAACAATGTCAAACCCCTGCTCATGGCGCTGACCGTGGGATCGTACATGCGGGTGTACGATGTGGCGGACCCGGCAAAGCAGGTGCTGTGGGAACTGACCAGCGGCCCGACCGACAATCCGGGATCCAGCAATGTCTCCTTCACCTACAGCACGGTCGAGTCGGTCGGCTGGAGCGGGGCGAATGTGCTGGCCCTGGTCTGTCCGACCATCCGCGGCGCCGACGGAGCGCAGGGAAACCAGGGCTTCCAAGGCGCGCAGGGCGATGCCGGCGCGCAAGGCCCCCAGGGCAATCAAGGCGCCGCGGGAACGCAGGGTTTCCAGGGAGACACCGGCTTGACCGGCCCCCAAGGCTTCCAAGGCGACGCCGGGCCGCAAGGCCCGCAGGGCGACAAGACCGCCATCCTCGACATCGACGGCGAATACCTGGGCCTCTTCTGCTCCGAGGCGCCGCAGTCGTACTTTTTCGACGTGATGGAAATCCCGGCCGGCGGATCGCACGCGATCGACCGCAAGTTCGTCGCGGCGTGCGAGCCGGGGACGATCAGGGTGTGGGCGACGCACTGCGACAAGGGAACGCCGGGCGATTTGCAGTGCCGCGTGGTGGACGACCGGGTGGTGCTCAAGAGCGCCGCGGCGGGCGGGCTGGTGCGCGTGTAGCTGCTGGGGGAAAAGATCGGGACCGCCGGCCGGCGCTTCCCCCGCTACACCCGCGAGCAGGCGCAGAAGAACAACCGGTTCTGGGCGGAAGCGCATAGTGTGTAGAGCGGGTCAGAGGGCAGAAGTCAGAGGACAGAGGTCAGAAGACAGAGGCCAGAGGACAGATGTCAGAAGCCGGAAAAACAGGATTGGGCGGCGTGACCGTCGCCCAATGATTCCGATATTCTGGACAATGTCCAAACGGTTGCGCCCGGTTGCGCCGCGTTGAATGATTCACGCCGGGGACGAGCGACAGCGAGGGCCCGGATCTCGGACGCGCAAAAGTCCGTGCTCTCGCGGTCGGCTCGTTCCCCGGTGTGAATCATCCATCATGCTCCCGATGTAGGGTGGGTGTACTCGCCCACCGTCGCAATTCACCTGGCGACGAAGTGGTGGGCGAGTACACCCACCTACAAAAGAATTCGTAGAGTCTCGCCTTGGCGGACGCGGTTCGACGCCTTCTCCCTCTCTCTGTCTCTCTGTCTCTCTGTCCCCGTGTCTCCCTGTCTCCGTGTCTCCCAGTCCCCTTGTCTCCCTGTCTCCCTGTCTCCCTGTCTCCCATTCTCCCTGTCCCTCCGTCCCTCTGACTTCTCGGAGATAAACCCATGCCCAAATATAGTCTCATCACCCCCACTCACGACCCGGCTCATCTCGACGAGCTCTATCGCTCGATCGTCGCCCAGACCACCACCGATGAGTGGGAGTGGATCGTTTCCCCCAACAACGGCGCGAGCGTTCCCGCGTTCGACGATTCGCGCGTGCGGATCGTCCCTTCACAGCTTCCGTCAAGCAGCGCAAAATCGGTGGGGGCGCTCAAGCGCGAAGCCTTCTCCCACGCGGCGGGTGAGATCGTCGTCGAGGTGGATCATGACGATCTGCTCACGCCCAACTGTCTCACCGAGCTTGGCAGGGCGTTTAATGACAAGGCCATCGGCTTTGTCTATTCCAACGCGGCCATGCTCGCCAAAGACTGGAAACGCTTCTCCGAGGGACGCGGATGGGAATACCGACCCTTTGACTGGGGCGGTGAAACTCTCACCGAAGTCGTCTCCTTCAAACCCTCGGCGGCTTCCCTGGCTTTCGTCTGGTATGCCCCCGATCATGTCCGTGCCTGGCGGAAATGCGTCTATGACGCCATCGGCGGCCACGACGGCGGCCGCGAGATTCTCGACGATCATGAGCTGCTCATCCGCACCTACCTTCATACGCGGATGCATCACATCGACCGGCCGCTCTATCTCTATCGCGTGAATGGGAAGAACACATCGGCGCAGCCACAGATCAACCAGCGCATCCAGACGGAGACGGTGCAACTCTATTTCAGCAACGCATACAGACTGGCGGAGCGCGAAGCCGATCTGCGCGGGCTGCTGAAGATCGACCTGTGCGGCGGAATTGACAAGCCGCCGGGCTATATCTCACTCGACCAATTCGGCGGCGACATCACCTGCAACCTGAACGAGGGAATTCCGCTGCGGACGGATTCGGTAGGCGTGATCCGCGCCCATGACGCGATCGAGCATTTGAAGAACCCGATCACGACCATGACGGAAATGCATCGCGTGCTGGCCGATGGAGGGTGGGCGATGATCTTTGTCCCATCGACCGATGGGCGCGGCGCGTTTCAGGACCCCACGCACGTCTCGTTCTGGAATGAAAACTCGTTCTGGTATTGGACCCGCACGCAGCAGGCCCGCTACATCCGCAACCAGGATGTGCGATTTCAGGCGTTTCGGCTCGACACCGGCTTTCCCTCATCGTGGCACCGGCAGAGCAATATTCCGTACGTGACGGCGCATCTGCGGGCATGCAAGACGATGAATCGGCGGCCGCACTTGCAGGCCATATGATGCGCCTCCAAAAGATCAGGTCGTCCCATCGGCAGCCCGATCGCACGGCTGGTTGAAATTTCAGAGCGGGATCACCGCCGGCGATTTCCCTACGCGGCACACGCACCAAATCCACCCTGCTTCGCTTTTCGGATTGCTGCTTCCATTTGCGCATGCACCTCTGCTGCACGGCTGATTGTTTGCCAGGCGCTTGCCGCGCGCGATTCATCGGATGGGAGAATCTCGATCGTCCCCAGCCGCAGCAGCCGCTCGGGAAGCAGACGGACGATTCGCGTCATCGCCACTTTTCGCAACGGGCAGTCGAAGATGTCGATCTTGAAAACCCCGGAGAGGCGCAGAATTCGCTGGTCTGTCAGCACATACAGCCGGCCCATCCAGTTCAGCACCGCCCACATGACCCGGCAAGCGACCGCAAACACTCCCGCATCGACATAATACCGCATGGCCGTCTGCGGCGCATGCGACAGTTGCAGCGCGCAGACGATGAGCGAAACGGCCGCCGCGAATCGCAATGAGCTCAGGACGATGTACCAGCGCGATGGCTTAAGCGTCAGCAGAATGAGCTCCCCATCGCGCAGCACATGCCCCGTCAACAAGCTCGCGACTGAAGTCGCCGACGGAGCCCCGGCGATGGCAGCGCTTTCTCCCATCAGCGCGGAACGATCTGAAGCCTTGCCAATCCTGCAGCACCCGCCCCGGCCAAATCGCCGCGCAAAGAATGATGAAATCCTGCTTTTCATTTGTCCCTTCGTCACTCAGTCTCCCGGTCCCCTTGGCTCCTTGTCTCCTTGTCTCCTTGTCTCCCTGTCTCCCTGTCCCCGGGTCTCCTTGTCTCCCTGTCCCCCGGCCTATCCTCCCTCCATCACACTCCGCTTCAGCGTCACAATGTCCGGCACATTCCGGTAATAGTCGTTGTAATCCAGGCCATACCCCACCACGAATTCATCCGGAATCTCAAACCCCACATAATCGATCGTCACTTCCCGGGCGGCGGGGCGATCTTTTCGCAGCAAAACGCAGGTGCGGACGCTGGCGGCCTGCAGTTCGCGCAGGGCGGGAACCACCAGCCGCATCGTGCTGCCGCTGTCGAGTATGTCGTCCAGCACGAGCACATGCCGGTCTTTCACGTTGGCAAGCTGCTGTTGAATGACCTGCGCCCCCTGGCTCGAAACGCTTTTGCCGGGATAACTGCTCACGGTCATCAGCCCGATTTTCATGGCGATGGGCATCTCGCGGATCAGATCGCCGCAGAAGATCATGGCGCCGGTCAGGATGGGAACGATGGTGATATCCCCGCCGCCGGCAAGAGTGGTGTGATCGGCGACGATCTGCCGGGCCATTTCGCGGACGCGCTCGGCGATCTTCAGGCGGGGGATGAGGATCCGCTCAATGTCGCGATGCATAAACAGTTGTGAAGTATAGCCACAGCATCGCCCCCAGCGCCGCCAACAGCAGAACCCCCAGCGCAATGAACAACCCGCGCCGCGGTTGGAGCGGCGGGGGGGTCTCGACGGGCGGGGAGGATTTCGCGTCGGCGTCTGAGTTGCCGCGGGCGTCCCTGGTCTTGCTCATGATTGACTCGGGATGCGGTAATCCGACTCGAAAGCCGTCTTGAAATCGTAAACGTTTTTGAAATCGTCGATGGTGTCCTCGTCCAGCTTCTGCATCTGCCCGGTCTCGATCAGCGAGAAGACAATCCGCCCGAAATCCATCGTCGAGGTGATGTTCCACCGATTCAGCACCGTCCGCGCCAGCCGGCCCCAGCGCGTCAGGGCCAATTCGCGCAAGCTGTGGCAAAGCTGCTGCCCGCTTACATGCCTGCATTCCTTCGCGCCCGGCTTCTGCGACCCGTGCGACTGGCGCACGGCATACTCGAGCCCCTCATGAATAAACTCAAACGCATGTGCCGGAAACAGCTCGAGTTCGGCCGGCGGCTGCTTCGGCGATTTTTGCTTCGGCTCAGGAGAGGGCGGCATGCCGTGCATCTTACAAAGTGCGGGCGGCGGGGAAAAGGGGGCAATCGTGACATCGTGACAAGGGCCAATCGTGACTCGGTCTCGTGCGCCCCAAGGCCACCCTGGTCAAGCACACCAAACAAGAAACCCCGCCCACCATCGAGCCGCCCGAGGCGGCGGGGGATTAAGACGCCATCACGCCTCCACGTCGGACTCGCAAGCCCATATTGTTTCAAGAAATCGTTGCGATTTTTCAAAAAAGATGCGAACATTTCACTCTGTACGACGTCTGATGGTAATATCACGCCCAAAGGGTAGGGGATCACCTCCGAAACGATTCCCGGATGTTTAGGCCGGGACCGTAGACCCACTTCCGCCAATGGTTTGGCGGCGGCGGGTATCGTTTTCACTCGATTTTTACGCAAGTATCGACGCTTTTCCAAAGGGCACCATGTCATTCCTGCGCCCATTCACGCCGAAAAAGAAGTCCGCTCTGCAGTCTCTGACGTCGCTGCCGCTCCTCCGCGGACGGGGCCAAACCAATCAGATATTTCAGTTGACACCGCTCGAACAGCGGGTGTTGATGTCCAACAACGTCTCCATCAATTTCCAGCCCGATTCCAGCGACCGCCCCACCGGCTATCTCGCCGACAATGGGGCCGCGTACGCCGATCGGGGCAATGGCTATTCGTACGGCTGGATGGGCTCCAGCACTCCCGCCGACAACACCGCCTGGACGCGCGATCGCAATAATGCGACATCTCCCGATCACGCTATGATACGCCGATCTTCATGAGCCAGGGCGGGAATTTCTCCTGGAAAATTGATCTGCCCAACGGCACCTACAAGGTGCATCTGGCCATGGGCGATGCCACCAAGACCAACGTGACGTACGGCGTCAACGCCAACAACACGTCCATGATCACCACCACCATCGCGACCGGCGCGTATCCCTTCGTCGAAGCGACCAAGGATGTCAGCGTCACCGGCGGCACGCTCACGCTCAGCTCCTCCTCGCTCTACGCCAACGAGATCGACTACATCGACATCTGGCCCTCAAGCACGGCCAGCTCCGCGCCCACCGCGCCGACAGGACTCACAGCGACGGCCGGTTCCACCACATCCGTCGATCTGCGCTGGAATGACAACGCCGACAACGAAACCAGCTACGAGATCCAGCGCTCCCCCAACAATTCCACCTGGACCACGCTCACCACCACACGTACAACCGCCACCACAACTCCCGCCCCTACGTTTCCCAACGCCACCAATTTCTCCGATACCGGCTTGACAGCGGGCACGACTTACTACTATCGAATCCGCGCCGTCAACGCCAATCCCGCCACTGTCCTCAATTCGGCATATACCACCAGCGTGTCCGTCGCCACGCCGAGCACCAATGCCCAGGCGCCTTATGGCGGCACCGCCTGGTCGGCCAACAATCGGATCGAAGCCGAAAACTTCGATCTCGGCGGCGAAGGCGTCGCCTACCACGACACCACCGCCAGCAACAACGGCGGGGAATACCGCAGCAGCGGCGTCGATATTCTCGATAACCGCGTTGTGTACGCCTACGCCGGAGAATGGCAGGAATATACCATCAGCGTCCCGACCGGCGGACTCTATACGCTCGAGGCCTGGGTCGCGTACAAGGGCACCGGCGGAACATTCCACGCCACCTTCACCGACGGGGGCAATACCCTCACCACCTCCACCGTCACGACGCCCGACACCGGCGACTGGAACCACTACGACCCCATCAGCCTCGGCGCGGTCAATTTCGCCACCGCCGGCACCAAGGTGATGAAGATCTGGCAGGACACCAATGGCGCCAGCGGCGGTGTCGGCAACTTCGACTACTACCAGCTGACTTCCTTGCCCGCCGCCCCCATTAATCTAGCGGCGACCACTGTTTCAACGAGCCAAATTAACATAGGTTGGACCGACCATTCCAACAATGAAAGCGATTTCAAGATCGACTATGACGACAATGCCGGTTTGACCTCGCCCACGACAGTAACGGTTCCCTCCACGACCACCGCCGGAACTACGGCCAATCTATCATCGCCGATTACAGCCCTGGCGCCGGGAACGCATTACTACTTTCGCATGCGGGCAAAGAATATCACCGGGGATTCGGCCAACACGCCGGTCGTTGACGCCTGGACCATTGCGTCAACACCCACGGGACTGGCTGTCACGGGCGGAACCTCCTCATCGCTCTCTTTGAGCTGGGACGCAACCACCGGCGCGGCGAGCTATGTGCTGCTGCGAAAAGGCCCCGGCGAAAGCATCTTTACGCCCTTCGCCAACAATACCACAACCGGGACGACGCTGACCGACACCGGCCTGTCTCCCAACAGTATCTACTCCTACAAGATTCAGGCCGTCAATCCCGGCGGGACTTCCGCCCTGAGCGGTTTCCCTATCGGCGGAGTTACATCGCCCAACACCCCGGCCACTCCAACCGGCCTAGCCGCCACCGGTGTGACGGCCTCCTCCGTGTCGCTGAGTTGGAATAGCTCGTCGGGCGCTGCAAGTTACATCGTGCTCCGGTCAGCAACGAGCGGCGGCACCTACAGCAGCGTCGGAACCCCCACTGGCACAAGCTTCAACGATTCCACCGTTTCCGCCGCCACGACCTACTACTACCAGGTGCAGGCGACCAACGCTGGTGGAACATCCGCCGCGAGTAGCTATATCTCAACGACAACTCTCTCCAGCGCCCCGGCCACCCCCAGCAATTTGACTGCCGTTGCCGCCGGGCCCAATCAGATCGATCTGGCATGGACCAACAACGCTTCCGTGATCGACACCGTCTATATCGACCGCGCTCCCCACGGAACGATGGATTTCACGCTCTTCACCCTGTCCGGCAGCCCCAACTCCTTCCACGACATAACCGTTGAGGAAGGGAAGAACTACGATTACATCGTGTGGGAAACGGCGGGTGGTTACAACTCGACCAACTCCAATGTCGCAACTGAGAACACGCCGTACCTTGCGCCCACCGGATTGGCGGTCTTGAACGTCACCAGCGCATCGTCATTGCTGTCGTGGCAGCCGGGCGGGGAGTTGCCGCCGGTCTATTATGTTTACCGCGATGGAACGTTCGTGGGAGCATCAGCGGGAACTGCGTTTGAGGACCAGGGCCTAACGGCTGACACATCGTACGCCTATACCGTGACGGCGGTCAGCGGGTTCAACAAGCAGTCGGCGGTGAGTTCATCCGCCGGCGCGACGACGGCAGAGGCCGATCCGGCGACCCTTCCGCCGGAAGCGGCGACCGATTTTGCCACTTACGCCACCACCGATAGCTCGATTTCGCTGAACTGGCAGGGCTCCTACACTTTTCCGACCTATGAGATCACCCGAAATGGTGAAGTGATCGGGTCCACGACGGATTGGTACTTCGATGACACTGATTTGATGGCGGGCACGACATATACCTACGGCATCACCGCATTTGATGCACTGAACAACGCATCGACCACCGTCACCGACACATTTGCGACCACCGCCGATGAAACCGATCCGGCCGCTCCGTTCAATCTGGCCGTCACCTCCAATACAGGCACGGCCATCGATCTATCATGGTCGCCGGGCTCGGATAATGTGGCCGTGACGGGGTACAAGGTTTACAAGAATGGCACATACATCGCCACCACCACGGGAACAAGCTTCACCGACTCGTCCGTTACGGCGGGCGTGGAGAACCACTATGAGGTGAGTTCGCGCGATGCCGCCGGCAATGAGTCGTCGTTGAATTCCAACTCCATTGCCGTCACGCCCGGCGGCGCCCCGACTGTGGCCAATATCAGCCAGAACCAGTTCGTGCCGGACGACTGGCAGGACTATTTCTACAATACTTTGACGCCGGGACTGCGGTCGTTCGACAGTTTTGCCGCGGCCAGGGGCTGGCTCGATCTATCAGCCAGCGCAGCAGGCGGGCCGGACTCGGTCATCCTCAACGGAACGCTGCAAAGTTCATCCATCTCTGGCATTTCCCTCCCCACCGTTACAGCCTCGCTCAACGACAAGAATGGGAACGGGCTGTACGATGATGGCGAGGCGGTTTGGGTGCCGCTCGGTTCCACATCGGCGTACACCGCGGGCGACCCCATGATGATGGGATCGGCTCCACCGGTCGGCACTTCCGCCTCGGCATCGATCGGGCTCATCAAAACCTTCGCTGCCTCGTCCAGCGATTATTCCGGAGTGATCAAACGCGATCCCGGCAGAATCCAGGGCGTCGGCGGTCAGCTCGCCTACCGCGACATCAGCGGCAACGGCCAGTGGGACATCGGCGAACCGATTTGGAATAACGTCAATGCCGACGGCACCTACAGCACGACTGCGACCACGATCTATAATCCCTACAGCGTCACGTTGACCAATGGTGACCTGGGCAAGAAAAATGGGCTCTACTTCTACGATCTGAACCACGACGGCTGGGACGCGGGCGATAAACTCATCTGGGCCGACAGCACCGCCACCTTCCAGGAAGACTTCGGCAACTTTTACCTGGGAATGGAAAGAGCGATTACCGGGAGATACGAGCAGGTCAATGGCCGGCCCGTGCCCTGGTCTGTCGGCGATTATCTCGACTCCATCGGCGCGCCGACAACAACACTCAGCGGGACGATCAAGAGCGGATCGGTGGAATATACCGGCGGCACCCACTCCATTCTCGCCGATGGCGCCGGCGTGCATTTCCTCACGCAAATCTCGCCGGGCGACAGCATCCTGATCGGCAGCCGCTATTACGATGTCGAAAGTGTTTACAGCGACACCTCGCTGACCCTCGTCCAGGAATATACCGGCGCTTCATTCACCGCGCAGACGCTGCAGACGACGGGCTGGTTGAAAGTCCCCACCGACACGACAACCTACGGCTTCCCCCTTACCTATCAGACAGGCCGGCCGGATTCCACTTCGGTCGTCTTCCCGCAGCAGTTCCAGCAGCTTCGCGATGCGCTGAAAAACCTGAAGACCACGCCGCCGGACTATGACTATGCGATGTTCGACAGCACGAGCAGCTCATCGTTCATCGCCACCGCCGGCAAGGTGATCCGGGCCTGGGAAGCGCTGTATGGCAGTGCTAATGATCCAATCAGGCCGATTATCCTGGCCGGGCGGACCGATCCGGGCGCGACCTACCGCTGGGACTACATCGACACGCTTCGGACGATGGTGACGCAGGTGGGCAATGTCGTTTTTGTGCGAAATGAAAGCTCCCCGCAGACCAGCGGCTGGCAGGTGGCCGCGAATGGATCGATGATGACCTTCAGCAGCAGCTGGTCGTCCACGCCCTGGATCGATACCGATGCCAACGGCGATCCGCTGGGCAGTGGCTCGCCCATCAGCGCCGCCCATCTGCAGCAGATCGAGACGCGCATCAGCGCCATTCTCGCCAATGGGAATTGGGTTTCCCAGGGGGCATCAACCATGGTCGTGGGGTCGGAAGAAAAGCTTGACTACAAAACGCTGGTCCGATGGAACGTGACGGATGATCCGAACTTCCTTCAGTACCCGACGCTGGATGTGCCACCCGATGATGCTGAAGACACCATGATCGCCGATGACAACGGCAATCTTCTCGAAATTCCCCGCGACAAGTGGATTGAGATGAGCACCAACGGCACCGCGGGATTGTTCGAGGTCCAGAATATCGACTACACCGGAAATCCCGTCAGCGTGCAAAATGGCGGGATCACCTGGTATGGCCGCGACGTGCAGGTGACAGTCCCGGCAGCCCACGCGTGGAACAGCGGCGGCGCGATGCCGGTGGAATTGAAGATCGACGCGTATCACGGAAGCATCGACACCAGCGGATGGGACTGGCAGACCAACCAAAGCATCCTCAAATACACCGCCGCGGAGCTGAAGGCTCTGCTCATCGAGTATTATCCGTATTTGCTGGGCTCGGGCGCCTACGGGACATTTACCATCCCCGACGCGGGCCTGATTCGCGGGCTCAAACTCTCATGGACCAACGGAACAACTCTCAATGGCCACCTCGCCAGTTTCCAGTCAGCGCTGATTGAAACCTATAGCGCCCCCACGTGTATGGCAAGGTGCCCGCCGGTTCCTTCTCATACACGCCCGGCTCGCCCGATGATTCCACGCTCGCGCAGCCGCCCACGACGCCCTTGCCGATCAGCAGCAAGATGGCGTTGTACAATGTCGTGCAGGACACGAATCTCGACGACATCGTGCAGGTCGATCATGACCAAAGCTCCTTCGGCAACGACACCGGCTCGATCGCCTTCGAGGCCCAGCGCGACATGCCGCAGGTGTATGTGCCGCTCAATGGGAATGGCGTGGATCTGGGCTCTTCGCTTCCCGTGCATGCGTATCTGGTGCAGGGCGGGTTTGGGACATCGCAAAGCGCCATCGGCGATCTTCGCACGGACAACTGGACGTACAAGGATGCCAGTGAGAACGGCCAGCCTTACGCGTATAGCCTCGACAGCCGGGTGCGGATCAACGCGCTGATCAACGACGCGGCCAACCACGTGAAGCGGATCGAAGTGATCCGTCCGCGCGGCAATGCGGTGGTGTTCGACTTCGCCTGGGACGATGCGGCCAGGCAGTTCAAGGCCGTGGGCACGCCGGTGGGGATGGACGCCAAGCGTCTGTACGTGCTGCGCGACACGACACCGGCGAACGATGCGGACCTTTCGTATCAGTTGATGTTCGCATCCGGGATCATTCACACGTTTGGTGGATCGGGCCTGGTGACGTCGGTGTCGGATGCCGGCAGCGGATTGCAGGCAGGCGTATCGTGGGGCACCGGCCAGATGGCCCTTCCGCCCTCGGGCACGGGAAACCCCTCCGACACGTCCAGCGGCAAATACACGATGACGATGAACTGGAGCAAGGGTACGATCGCCAGCGTGGACTACGCGACGAAGCTGGCTGATTCGCAGACGATCCGCACGACGCTGGGTTATGCGGGCGCCAGCGATCCCAAATTGACCGCGCTCGACAAGAGCGACGAGGCCAACGAGGCAGCAATCGACGAGTTCTCGTATGCCGTGAGCGGCGGCACGATCACCAGCAACGGCGTGACGATCGAGCGCACCGGAACCTTCGCCGGCGGGACAGTCACGCTGAAGCAGTCGGTGCCGGGAGACGCAAGCGTGCTTGGCTACGTCTCCAACATGACGACGTTCAACAGTAACGGGCTGGTCGCCAGCAGCGCCGCGATCCTGTCGGAAGACGGTACCGCCATCACGACCGCGACAACCACCTACAACTATCAGGGCGGAACCGACCGCTATGCCAACGGAGCGGCAAAGTGGGGCAAGGTGTCGGGGGTCACCTACAACGATGGCTCGTGGGAACAGTTGACCTACGCCGCAGACACAGGATGGCTGGCGTCACGTCTGACGCCGTTCAAGGACAGCGGGACGGGGACGGGAGCGGAAAGCGCCGGCAACCTTGCTGAGTTCAGCTATCTCGCCAGTGACGCCGGCGGCGGAGACATCGCCAATGAGCGCATGCTCACCGAGCGGGCGCGCAAGATCACCAGCAAGACCGCCAATACCGTCACCGGCATCACGTTCAACAAGTATCGCGGTCAATCCGTCACGACCAGCTACGCCAAATCGCAGAGCGATACTGCGCCCGGCCAACCCGACTTGCGCAGCACCACGACCGTCTCGGGCTTCGGCAACTACAGCGTGCAGGCCGGCGCGTATCTGCTTACGCAATCGTTCAACGCCGGAGCCGGCACCAGCAGCGGCACGAGCAAATGGGGCAACACCGTTCTGTCCAGCGGTTCGTCCACGTTCAATCCGTTCGGCGGCTTGACCAGCTCTTCCGGGTATAACGTAGGCGCTAGCGATGTGTCGATCAACCAGGGCGGAGGCAATCCCCCAACCACTGACCGCTTCGGCCGCACACTTTCGGTGACGGCGAGCAACGGGCTCACGAGCAGCGTGCAAAGCTACGACTGGTTCGGGCCAACAGAGATGACCGGCCCGGACAATGTCCCCGTCACGCTCACCTATACACCGTTGGGCCAGATCAAGACTTCGGCAGCGCTCGGCGTGACAACCACCTACGGCTACGACGCGGGCGGCAATACAATCTCCGTCACCCGCGCCAGCGCCGGCAGCACGGGCAAGCCGGCGCTAAGCGCAACCGTTTCCGCCACTTGGGACGTGCTCGGGCGGATGACCAGCTACACCGATGAGCTGGGCACGAAGAATACCTATGTCTACGATGACAGCACCCACACCATCACGACGACGTACGATGTGACTCACCCGACAACGCCTGCCCGAACAGAGGTAGACTCGTTCTATCTGGACGGGGCGTTGAAAGACGTATCAGGCACCGCCGTCATCCCCACCAAGTACGATGAGGGTGTTGACAGCAACGGCGACACCTGGAACGCCTCCTCCATCGACAACGGCACGACGTGGTCCAAATCCTTCAGCAACATGCTGGGCCAGAACTACAAACAGACCGTACCCACCTCCGACGGCGGCACCGCCACCGCGACGACTTCCTATGACATCAGCGGCCGCGTGAGCAAATCCATCGGCTTTGACGGAACGGTGGTCGACACGAAGTATGGCGCTAACGGCCTGCCCGCCAGCACGATCGTGCGGACACCCGGCGGGGCCGATCGCAAAACGAGCTACCAATACTTCAATGACCGGGACGAAGCCGATGGCAACCGTTACAGCGGCGTGCAGGGCACCGCCGTCAGTTCGTCCGGCAGCGTGACCAGCATCGTGGAAGAGCGCGATGGCGGCCTGTTCACCCGCCAGGTGGACAACGCCGCCGCCGATGGGACAGGTTTGGTGACAACCCGCCAAACGACCCTTGGCACTGGCATTGGCGAAGCGACGATTCTTACCACATTCCCGGACGGTACCAAGGTGCGGGACACTTACGCCAACAACGTACTGACCTTGGAAGAGCAACTGGCGACGAATGGAACGGTGATCACCAGCCAGACCTTCGGCTACGACTCCTTCTATCGAAACCTCAGCAGCACCGATCCGGTTTTTGGGACCACAAGCCGGACGCTGCGCCTCGATGGCTCGGTGAACAGCACGACGATGCCGGGCCACAGCGCTTCAACGGTCAATACGCAGGACAACACGACCGGAACGCCAAAGGACGTGACGCGTGCCGACGGCACCAGCGTCACGCAGGACGTGAATCTTCTTGGCCAGGTCACCAAACAGGATGGCGCCGGGCTGACCCCCGCCACCTTCGGCTACGATGGCGGCACGGGACAACTGAAGAATCTCAAGCTCTATCCCTCGGGCAACACCAATGACACAACCGGAATGCAGGAGACCAAGTGGGACTTCAACGCCGCGACGGGCGCGCTGACGAAGAAGACCTTCGCCGACGTGGCGACAGACCCGACAGACGTCATCGATTACACATACACCGGCGTAAAGCTCAGCTCCATCGCCGGCCAGGGTCTCACTACCACGCCCTTGTATAACACAGTCGGCGAGACGATCGGCTCGATCAACGAGGACACAGCCACCCATCAGAAGGTGACCGACAAGATCGAGTCTCAGGACGACCAAGGCCGCCCGACCGTCATCACCGGCGTCACCACCGAAGCCAACGGAACGGTTACGGTTCAGCAGACCAACAGCCTGATCTACAGCAACGGCAAGCTGACCGATGAGAGCCAGGCCGCCGGCGTGACGGTGCATTACGATTATTACCCCAACACAGCGACATCCACCGGCTCCTCCCCCGGCGCAATCCAGGCCATGAAGCTGATGCAGGGCGGCAGCACAATCAGCGAAACGGATTATGCCTACGATCCAACCACCAAGCGCTTGGACACCATCACGGTCAAGACCAAAAAATCCGATGGCACCTTTGAAGTCAAGGCCTTCACCATCGGCTATCTGAACCAGACCAATGTGATCAACACGGTAACTGCCGATAGCGGGCCCCGATCCACCTGGACTTACGACACCGCCACAGGCCGGTTGCAGGAAGTGAGTACAGTCGCATCGGTAGGCGCCACCAGTTCCCTCTATACCGCGATCTACGGCTACAACGCCAACGACCAGCGGCAGACGGAAAACGTCACGCAGTCCAACCCGGATGCGACCACCCATTCCCGTAGCTTGACCTACACCTATGATGGCAGGGATCAGCTTCAGCTCGTGACGGATAACAACACCGGCGATAGCCCCTATGCATACTACTACGACGGCGTCGGCAACCGCACCAACACGACCTTCGGCACATTGAACAGCCTGAATCAGTATTCAACCTTCACCTACAACTCCCGCGGCGACCTGACGGATGACGGCACCTTCACCTACACATGGAACGCCAAGGACCGCCTGACGGCGGTCACCGCCAAAGACAACTCCGTGAAGGTAGCATTCCAATATGATGGCCAGGGACGGCGCATCCGCAAGGATGTGTATAGTTGGGACAATGGCAGTAGCACGTGGACGCTCTATTCCACACGGAAGTTCGTCTACGACGGCCGAGGTCTGGTCGCGGAGACCGATGGAGCGAACACGCTGCTCATCGGGTATACCTGGGGACCGAAAGGGCTGCTTTCCGTCACCGACAACCGTGGCAGCGCACCTAAGGTGTATATGGCTGTGCTGGACGGAGCGGGGAATGTGGCGGCGCTGATTAACTCCGGCACGGGAGCGGTGGCAGCTACGTATCGCTACGATCCGTACGGCAAGCTCATCAGCGAAATGACCGATGTGAACGATCCTGCTGCATCCAGTGCTTGCTCGATGTTGTGGGGGCAGGGGTACATGGATCGGGAGACGGGACTTGTTTACCTGGACCACCGGTATCTGTCCCCAGTGCAGGGAAGGTTCATTAGTCGAGATCCGATCGGCGAGACAGGTGGTCTGAATACCAGTGTTTACTGCTATAATGATCCGCTGAATTTCAGCGATCCATCCGGCTTCGAAGCGGTATTTGGGTCAAGTGCGCAGATGGAGCGAACGAATATCCGCGTCTATGTAAAGAGCCCTTGGTCCGGAGGCACGATCGGTTGGGCCTATCGAACGGGCTTGATCGGTGACGCGGGGAAAGTCGAGCAAATTCCGTTTATTGTGGGCACGGATGATCGCGCGTATAAAGTTGCATCGTACCAATTCACCAACACAGACAAGGGATGGGACGACCTTCGGAGAGTATTTGACGCCTACGAAAAGCGAGGCATGCCATTCTCGGAGGCTGCCAAAGATTTGATCGTGAACAATATAACCAGCAAGGGCAGGTACACGATTTACGTTCCGGGCACTACGGAGATCCCTGAAGCGACCAGAATTTTGTGGGGTGAGAAATGGGGCCCGAGCCAACCCAAAGGCGCCGAAGCGTGGATTCCTCTTTGGGCATCCGCCAAGGGGTTCTATCATGACCTATTCGTTGGCAACTATGGGAATGCCATCATCAATGCCGGGGCGTACATTAGCGATTGTTTCCTTGTTCGGTCTTTGGCTAAAGGCGCGTTGAATCTGGCAAAGGCGGGCGCAAACTGGTTATTTCAGGATGCAGCAGAAGTGGCCGCAAAGCGTGCCGCACTGGAGGAGGCAACGGCTGCTGCGGTCAGAAACTTGGAGAGGCTTGTCGGTGAAAGCGGGAGCCGGAGGCTGGATCTTACGGCTCGTCTTGAGTATGGGATCAACCCTGCCGTGGGCCTACGTCAAGTCGAGGCGAATATAGCTGCATTACGTCGAGAATTCGAGGCTGCTGGGGGTTTCGTGGATGATACGGCGGCGAAAAGGGGGATACCTGGTGCATCTTACGCGAACAACACGACCACCGACGGTGTTTTCCATGCGAAAGAGGTGTATGGGCTTGAACGCGATACTATCTACCTCTATGAGGGCTCTAATTACGACATTTCTGTCTTGGCCGAAGAACTCTTGCACTGGCAGCAAGTTCAGAAGATTAGAAGTGCGGGGCTTAGTATTGCGCGTATTCAACGCGATGCTATAAAGGTGAAAGCATTAGAAGATGACATAATAGGGCGGATGCTCAAACTCGGCTTTAGCATTTCGCCCTAAAATTATTGAAAGTGACAAACCATTATGACTGACACAATTATTTTCGTCACGAAAATCCGCCATGACGGCAACGTTGATCATTTAGAAGGGTCTAGTGTTGATCCTACGTTAGCGCAGTCAAGCTCGTTTAATCACGCCGCAGCCTGGCTCTTCACGCGCGCCGGCGCAGAGAGTATTGACGTGATCCCTGAATCTATGCCGGAGATTGCAATAGGTCGAGACGCGACTGGAGACCGTGTTACACTGTACAACGGAATGCCGAATGTGCGGCCACCACTACTCGACACCATAGTACAATATGCTGAAAATCGCGTTATCGTTTCTACCACGAAGAGGATGTCGGCGGTCCCAAGTTTTCTCGCTCCCTTGCCGAACTATTCACTGTCTTCGTTCGACTTGGATGTTCGTATGTTGGTCAAAACGTATGCGGATATACCGGATTTCCAAGCCAATATGTTGTATAACGTATTTATCAGTCGTGTTATTGGGGCGACGTTTAATTCGAATTCGGAACAGTTGCTTCACGCGACTGCTAATTCGGCGGGAATAAGCGTGGGCTCAACCTTGCCAGTTGAATTTGTCGATCCTGGAAGAGGCCGATCGGTGTACGGCGCACTACAAGTCGTTCAGAGGTACCCGGGCCACACCCGCGCTCGCTTGTTTTTGTCAGAGAATGTATCGACTATAACTCCTGGCACGATTCTCCGTCGATCGGTTCGATGGAAGCAAGAGGATAAGATTTTGCAACGGCAAGCAGATATTGCGCATGTTGTTTGCCAAACCGCAGGCGAATGAATCATACGACGCTGCCGGGCCAGAACGCATCAACCGTGACTTCGCAGGACGCCACGACCAGGGAACCCCTCCGGCGCCTCCAGCGGCAAATACACGATGACGATGAACTGGAGCAAGGGTACGATCGCCAGCGTGGATTACGCGACGAAGCTGGCCGAATCGCAGACGATCCGCACGGTATTGGGTTATGCCGGCGCGAATGATCCGACATTGACAAGCCTGGCGAAGAAGGACCGCGCCAACAGCGACGCGGCCATTCCTGAGTTCTCTTATGCCGCCAGCGGCGGGAGCATCACAAGCAATGGCGTGACGGTCGAGCGCACGGGAAGCGTCGCCAGCGGGACGGTGACGTTGAAGCAGTCAGTTCCCGGCGACAGCAGTTATGCGGGCTGGGTCTCCAATACCAGCGTCTTCAACAGCGACGGCCTCGTGACCCGTACCACGGTTACGCTCGATGAGGGAACCGGCACGCCAAGCAGCGCGCAGACGGATTACGACTATTCAGCCGGGAGTGGCCGCTACGACAACGGCGCGGCGCAATGGGGGAAGGTGACGGCGGTCAATTATCCGGATGGGGCCTGGGAATCATTCGCCTACGATTCCAGCACCGGCTGGCTGACGCGGGACACCACGCCCTTCAAGGACAGCCAGATTACCGACACGCTGGCCGGTCAGTCCGTTTACTACAGTTATGATACGAGCGCCTCGGGCGGAATGACGACTGATACGAAGATGCTGGTCGCGCAGCCGCGCATGGTGCTGAACAAGATCGCGGGGGTGATCGTCTCCTCCACGCTCAACCGCTTCACCAGCGCGGGCAGTTTCGCCACGGCTCACGGCGCGGGAAGCAGCACGCCCACATGGGCGGCCGGTAAACTTAAGAGCAAGACATCCATCAGCGGCTATGATTCATACTCAGTGACCTCATCCACCGGCTCCATCATCCACACCGGCACCGCAACCAGCAGCAGCACGACGACCAAGTTCGGGGAAAATACCACGTCGCAGTCCAGCGCCACGGTGAATCCCTTCGGCGGCCTGGTGTCTTCAAGTTCGGCCGGCATTGGCCAGAGCCCGACCAATGTTCTTCCCACCGGCTCTACGCCCGACCGCTTCGGCCGGACCACGGGGATGAGCGTCAACGGCGGAAAGCTTGTTTCCTCGCTTTCCGATTATGGCTGGATCGGGCCGGCAAGGTCCACCGATCCAACCAACATTGACACGGATTACACCTATACGCCGCTGGGACAGGTGGCGACCGTGTCGAGCCTGGGGATCGTCACCACCTACACGTACAACCTCCTTGGCAATGTCCTGCACGCCAGCACCCACGGGAACTACCAAAACCAGCAGAGCCTCATCGTCGATACCTATGCGACCTTCGACGCCCTGGGGCGAATTACCAGCGCGACCGACGCGATGAACCGCGTCACCACTTATGCCTACAACACCGCCACGCACACCACGACCCTCACTTATAATGACAACTCGACGATGATCGAGGTTTTCCACCTCGACGGCTCGCCGGACAACGTGAGCGGGACCGCCGTCACACCCTCGGCGTATGATGAAGGCGTGGAAGCCAACGGCGACACCTGGGTCAAGTCCTCCACCAACGGCGGACAAAACTGGACCAAGACGTATACCGATGTGCTGGGCCGCCAATACAAGACCGAGCGCAGCGGCCCCGGCGGAACAATCGTCAGCGCCATCACGGAATACGATGGCAATGGCCGGCCGATCAAGTTCACCGACTACGATGGCACGATTACACATACCCAATACAGCCCCAGCACCGGCGACGTCGCCAGAGTCTGGGAAGATACCGCAAAGAACGACGTGTTCGATTTGGGCCAGGACTTCTTGGCGGTAAGCTCACAAACCCCGCTCGCCCTTGATGACACCGACTATTCCGGCGAGACCACCGAGGACTTGAGCGTGTCGGGAAACCAATCCGACTTCGTCGGAGAAAAGAACGCCGGGCTGGATAGCGAGTCCGTCAGCAATGGCCGCACGACCACCCATCATACGGAGCTCAACACCCCATCGGCAGGGAACGTGACCGTCACCCTTACCTATCCCGACGGCACCCAGACGGTGGACATTTATGCGAATGGCCGTCTCCTGAACGAAAAGACGCTCGGGACGGATGGCGTGCAGATCAGCAGCACCAGCTACACGTATGATGCCCTGGGCCGTAACGACAGCGTAACGGACTGGATGGGCACGACAAGCTTCGATCTGGAGAAGGACGGATCGGTGAAAGCCGTCCACTTCCCCGACGGCCGCAGCCAAACCGTGAACAGCACCGATGCCAAATCCGGTGCCCCCACGCAGGTCACCCTCCCCAACGGCCAAACGCAAAACACCGGCCTGAACACCCGCGGCCAGCAGACCACCCAAAGCGGGGCGGCGGTTCTTCCCGCTCGCTTCACGTACGATGCCAACACCGGCGCATTAACGGGCCTGAACCTGTTCCAATCAGGGACGCTGGATACCGGAACCGCCGAGACGACAACGTGGGGCTATGACGCGGCCACGGGTTTGCTCACCAGCAAGACCTACAACAACAGCACCAGCGACACCTACGAATACAACAGCAAGTTCCAACTGCAAAACCTGACCAGGCCGTTCGTGCATACGCACTTCGACTATGACTCTGCCGGGCGTCAGACCACGGCCACTTCGACGGATGAGACCACCGGCTTAAGCGTCGTGAGGTCTTCCGGGAAGTTTGACGATCAGGGTCGTCCCACCAGCGTGACTGAAGCGACCAACGATGCCGGCGGCGAAGTGCACTCCTCCGTCACCAACGCCTACACGTACAATCCCGATGGGCAGCTCGCCACCGAGAGCCAGGTGGGCAATGTGACGATGGTCTACGAGTATTACCCCAAGACCGGCTACGGTTCGACCGGCGCGCCGGGCGCGTTGAAGGACATCAAGATCACGCAGGTCGTCAACAACACCTCGTATATCCTAAGCCAGACTGATTACGCTTATCAGCCATCTTCCAAGCGGCTCGGAACGGTGACAGTTAAGAACTTCCAGAGCGGTGTGGTCGTCTCCAGCCAGGACTTCATCTACCACTACAAGAGTGGCACGAACCTCGTACAGTCAATTGAAGCTGGCGTCCTCCTGACCGCCTATGGCTACGAACCGACGACAGGCCGGCTCGCTTCCATCACCTCCACGTCGTCAGTTGGCGAAGAGATTCAAACCCTCTACGATGCCAACTACACCTACTTCGACAACGACCAGCGCAAGACGGAGTCGGTGACGCAGCTCAACAGCGATGACACGACCAGCAGCCACGCCTGGACTTTCGGCTACGACGGACGGAATCAGCTCACCAGCGTTCTGAACACCGCCGACAGTTCCTCCCTCTACACCTTCGGCTACGACGGCGCCGGCAACCGCAACGACGCCGCCTTCCAGACCGAATACGGCTCTGCCAACGGAATGAACCAGTATTCTGGCCTGACTTACAACTCCCGAGGCGACTTGATCGACAACGGTGCTTATCACTTCACTTGGAACGCCAAGGACGAACTGATCGCTGAGACGCCCAACAACCCGACAGCGGGCAGCCAAAAGCTGGAATTTCAATACGATGCCCAAATGCGCCGCACGCAGGAGGAGGTGTACAACTGGAACGCGACCCTCGGTGAGTGGGACGCCGAGCCGACCAAGGTCATCAAGTTCGTTTATCAAGGTGGCCAACTCGCCGCCGAACTCGATGGCGACAATCACCTCCTCGTCACCCTGACGCGAGACCTCGGCGGAAAGCTGATTGCCGTCACGGACTACACTGGCGCGACGCCCAAGACTTATGCGGTGGTTCAAGATGGGACCAGCAGCACGGTTGCTCTGGAAGATCCGCTGAATGGGTCGGTCTCTGCAACCTTCCAGTACGCCCCCTTCGGTGTCAGAACATCAGCGCTGGGTCCAGTCGCCACCGTTTGTCCGGAACAGTTCGGTGGGATGATCTACGACGGATCGGCAGCATTGCCTTATTTTGCGTGGCATCGGTACTATTCGGCACAGCAGGGGCGATTTATTAGCCGAGATCCCATCGCCGAGGGTGGAGCGATGAATACGTCTGTCTACGCTGACAATGATCCCGTGAACCAATTCGATCCGGAAGGATTGACCCCGAAGCAGGCTAATGCATATATCACCTCGCTTCCCCGGGAGATCCAAAATCGGCTCGGTCTGATCGAGATGTCGCTGCCCGACAACTGGGTGATGATGCAAAACAGCGATCTATCGTTAATCCCGGAAGACGAGCCTTTCCGAAAGTATTTTATTCAGTACCAAGCACGTTATTTTGATTACCAATTGGAGGCGATGTGGGGCTACACCAAAGAAGGCTTATATTGGCACCGAATGTACCCGGGTGGAGACGAAATTGTCCCATGCGTCATATGTCACGGACACGATGGCACCGGACGCCTGCCGGGTCTCATGCTCACCGATAACTGCATTAATGGAACGTGGATTCGTAGCGGGAGTACCGGCGATATCCTGCAAAACTACGCTGCGGGAATGGCCGGTGCCGGAACGAGAATGGGAATTCAGAGCTATAAACAGGCATTTTGGTTTCTGAACACTCCTGGGATAAGCAGTGCGATTGATCGGTTCAGCGACAAAGTGGGAGGTTGGGTGGAGAACAACCTCAAGAGCACCAGTAGCGGCGTCGTTAACAGCAATATGGTGATGTCGGGGCGCATTGGCGGATATGCCATGCCGCTTATGTTGAGCCTTGCCCCAGCAATTGGCGCAGAGGCTGTCGAAGTCGAGGCTGTTGAATTCTTCTCGGCGACCAGCAATTTTCGGACCGCCAGTACGGCAAGATGGAAATTTTCGGGGAACTCGCAACAAAATTCCGCAACTACGTCCGCAACCGAATATCTTGCAGCCCGATTCGAGGCGCGCGGCGGGACGTGGAGGGTTCCCAACAAGACCGCACAGGAGTTGGGCTACAATGGATGGTATGATCCCGAAACCAATTCGATTACCCTTGCGTCGGATGCATCTCGTGGGACAATATTGGAAGAACTCGTCCACTTTCGGCAAGCTGAAATGCTAAAGAACATTGGCAAACCATGGCCCCGCAATTTGATCCCAAGTCTTGAGAACGGGCCCCTTGGTGGAACCCCGCCAGGCGCAAGAACTCTTTTGCGGGAGATTTATGGCTTTACTAGAGAATGAACAATGAATAAAGAGCCCATCACACACGCACCGTTACTCGTTCACAGAATGGAAATGTTCCATCGAAAGGCACGTGCGCATGGGTTGCAGTTCGGGCGAAGTGCCAGTGATCCAGACGAAGCACGTCAACTTCCGGCGATTCCCATGTGGATTGTTCATCCCACTAAGTCAACTAATGAGTCTATTGCTTTAAGTTTAGCACCACCGTATCCGCGCGAAGGTGGTCGATCTTATGAAGACTCATTGTATGATTACGTTCAAACAACAGCCGAATACTATCTAGATTCAGTGAGCCACGTCTTGCCATTGTGCCCATACATCCTTGCGCCATCCAAAGCGATTATAGCGGGCGTCAAGCCTATTACGATTAAGTTGCATATACGTTCAATCGCCGAATTACCAGAATTCGAAGTCTTGTATCAAAATATGGAACGGATTGACAATGCACTTCGCGGCGAAGAGTTTCTGCCGGGTGTGGTATTGTCGCCCGGTGCGCCGAGTGCGGCGGCAGCAGCTAGAGAAAGCTTACTAAAGGAAGGATTCTATTTAGTTGTTGAGCGAGAATATGCAGATCCTGTATCCTATCCAATGATTGTCCGTGTGGAACGTCTGAAACCGGATGGTATCGCCGATTGTCTTTTATTTTGGTTAGACCAACCGCCAGTGCTGCGCCGGGCTGAAAGACTGTTCCGGCGTCTCTTGCCAAGTGCGGATGGAGATGTTTTGCGCGAGACTCTTATTGCCACTGTCTTGTCTGCGACGTAAGAGAAGGCGAATGAAACCGGGATGCGAATGAAACCGGGACGTACTAGGCCTTAATCAAGCGTATCGCATCGGAAGAATGAAACCGGGACGTAGCTAGATTCCCAGAACACGATGCCCGGCGGCCCTGCGTGCCCGATGTGCCCCCTCATGCCCCGCCCCAGCGGGACGATGGGGCATGCCCGCCGTGCGGCCAAGTCGCTGGCAGGCAAGGGATTAAACACACGTCATCGCGATAAATGATGGATGCCCCGCCTTTTCGCTGAAATCGGGGCATTTTGGTAATCCCGTTCGGCCCGCCGATTGTTATTTATATCATGAGAGATGAGGGGTGTGAGTTTATTCAGGTATCGGTTGGATTGCCGGCAATTGCTGGTGGATTCGCGTTGCGGGGGCGCGCAGCATCAGCGCCGGGTCATCCCTGGTTGCGGATTCCCGCCGCTCAAATACCGAGTTTTTTCCAAAGCTCAGCCTTGGCGCGTAATTTCACGCCTTTCCTGTCGGGTTTATTCAGATGATCAAGCAGCTCTTGCTCAGTGGCCAATCCAAGCAGATGGAAGCCGATCATGTTCACAGTCGCCTTGTCGGGCTTGCGGCCGGTGATGAGATTGATCAGCAGGCAGACGATCACCGCGCAGTAGACCTGAATGTCCAACCCCTCTGGCCGCTGACTGATCAGATGACGCAGGCCCAAAAGCTGTTTAAGCGATCGAAAAAACAGCTCGACGCTGTAGCGATTGAGGTAAATCAGGGCGACCAGGTCGGCATCCAGTTCCAGAAGGTTGGTGGCAATCACCAGCAGGTCGCTGGGTTTGGAGTCCTTGCCGCCACGACGGGGACGCGGCGTGATTTGCACGCAGACGATCCGGATGTCGTGTTTGCCGCCCCAGTGCACCAGCGCGTCGCGGACCACGCTGGCATCCAGCGCCGCTTGCGATAAAAGCCGCTCTTCACGGACTTCAAAGGCGCTGATTTCGCGGATCCGCCCAGCGAAGCTGCTGCCGGCGTCGATGATCTGGTCGAACAGGCGGCAGTCTCCGTAGTTGCCATCAATGACGTAGCATCGCCCGGCTTCCAAAGTGGTGGCCAGGACATGGCCCTCCTTCTCCGGCCCGCTGTTGCGTGCTCCGGTGCGGTCGATGCGCCGGGGAGTGAAGGTTTTGAGGTCCAACTGTGTATGCAGTCGCCAGCCATACAGAGCCCGCCCATCGCGGGCGGTGCAATAACGGGTGCCTTCGGCAGCGGCGCGAGCCAGGCGGGGCAGGGCCGCCAGCACGGTTCCATCAACCAGTGTCAGGGCATGCTTCAGATCACTCAGACGTGGGTCTTGAGGCAATACTTTGGCTTCTCCGGCCAGTTCAACGATGACTTCCTTGAGCAACTGCGGCTCAAAAACACGGACAGACTCTGAGAAACTGCCCGCTGAGAAGCGTTTGACTCCCAGCGCTTTGGCGACACTCTTGAGTCCCACGACCTGTTGGAGAGTGGCAATGGAATTGATCAGTGGGTTCCAGGTATACAGCAACACCAGTTTGGTGAAGTCGTCGAAGTGGAGTTGGCGATTGTGGGCCTTGTCCCGTTCACAGCCCACCTCGTGCAGCCGATCCAGCATGGGAAAGACGCGTTTGAGATGGCCCAAACAGACGATGTCCTTGTCGGTGAGGCGTGGGGGTGCTGGTTTCCCGCCCGGTGCGTCGCCTGGGTTTTCGGACTCCGCCGCAGCTTGTATGTTGGGCTCCGCCACGACAGACCATCATGCCACGACAGATTGCCGGGCGCAATATCTTAATCTTGCTATTTTCGCAAATGGTGTGCCGAACGGGATTAGCATTTTGGGGCACCGGCGTGGGACGGCAGCATCCCGCCATTGCCCGGCTTTCCCCACCGATTCCCCATTCAAGCCCGAAATTCCCCATCCGCGGGTAGATGGGGAACCGAGCGCCTCTCCCACAACCCTCTGACGGAAAACGAGTTATCGCTTCGGGAGGGATCGATTCCCCATCCTTTCGCGGAAGTGGGGAATTTTGGGGAATTGAACCTCCGTGAAACGGCATGCCAATCTCGTGGATGATCCGGCCGGGGACGGGGGGCGCCGGGCGGGGCATCGTCGCCCGGCCCCGAAAAGTGTCCAATTCTGTCTAAAATGTCTAAAGGGAAGCAGAAAATGGGTGAGGTGCGGGTCGGGGGTAGTCAAAAATGAAACCGGAACGTGGCTGGATTCGCGGACACGGCATCGCGGCGCTGCGTGCCGCAAAGTGCCCCCTGATGCCCCGCCTCCGAACTACGGATCATGCTTTTGCGAAATCGATACCGCCCAACATCATGTGGCCTGACACGTAGTTGAACGGGAGAACAGTGGGAGGGATAGATGATGCCCACCTCCAGAAGGGTCAAAATCCGGCGGTGAACCCCTTGTCATCTCGTGAAATCCTCCCTCTCACCGGGATTCGTTTTCCGATCACACTCGGCGTACTGCTGCTGCACATGGCCGATCAGATCATGAAGCCGCACGGCGGGACACGCGTTCCTCTTTTCTTCGTGCTCTCGGGATTCGTCATGACGGCGGCTTATTTTCCTGCCGCCGGCCGGGCTCTGTCCACACCAACTTTTTATGTCAAGCGGCTGGCGCGTCTCTATCCGCTGCTGGTATTGACATCGCTGTCCACTGCGTTTTGGTTTTACCGGGACGCCGTGCTGCCAAGCTGGCACGGCGGGCGGGCGGGGCCGGCGTTCTTCCGGACCGTGCTGCTCGGACTTGGGGTAACGCTTTTTCCGCCGGCTTATCTCTTTTTCATCGCGGCTCCGATCGCCAATGGCTACGCATGGTTTGTGCTTGTGGAGTTGTCGGTCGGTCTGCTCTTTCCATCTGCCGTGCGGGCCCTGTGGAAACTCAAACCGCTGCCGACAATCCTTGCCGCTCTGGCCCTGCCTTTCGTGACAGAATTGTCCTTCCGCTATCTCATGCCCCATCTGCCAACGGTGCGTGTGCCGCTAATCGGCGCAGTATTTCTCCACGCCAGTCCGATCAGTTGGCTGGGAATTCTGCTGTTCGGTGCGGCGGTGTACCGGGTGTATGTGTTGATTCTCCACTCGCCGCGCTGGCGGGGGGTGTTGGCAAGGTTGGCCACTCCGCTCGCAGTCCTCGCATTGTGGCTGGTTTATTTCAACCCGCCGTTCATTTCATTTCCGTATGCCGCCACATGCATCTATTACCCAATGGCGCTGGCGCTGGTCGCCTTGAGCGTGAGTGAAGGATGGATGGCCCAGTTGCTCTCCACGAAGCCTTTTCTTTACCTGGGCCGCCGAAGCTACAGCATCTACATGATGTCGGCGCCCATTGGCTGGTATCTGTTGCCCCATACGATTGGATCGCACGGCTTGAGGTGGATCGATGAGAGGGACCGATGGGGTTCACTCATCTGCATTGGCCTGGTCTGCGCGTTCGGAATCGTCGCGTATCGTTTCTTTGAAGTTCCAGCAAAGGACTGGATGGGCAGCCGTCTTCAGCGATTTGTTTCGCCGCCTAAATCGGTTCGAGGTGTGGTGTAGCCGTATTTGTGGGAATGGCGGCTTGGCACGTTCCGACCGCGCGATACCACGATACTCAAGCTTCATCGGGTATTTCCTGCGATCGCCGCAGATGCTGAATGAGCGGCGACTGCCGCCCTCGACATCCATGGCCGCACTTCGGGTCGTCGCCAGCGCATTGGGGTATTCGAAGACGGCCAGTTGTCTGCTAAATTTAGACGGTCGAAATCCCGATTCACCAGCGGCCACGGAGAACATCGCCCAGGCCTGCGAACATCGCGGCAAATATCAATTCCCAGGCCTCATGGGAGAAGAAGAATTGGCCCATCTTCGTGATGGCCTGGTCTCCGTCACCCCGAAAATAGAAGGTCAGGAGGCGCGACATGTCCTCGGTAATGGAGGGGATCCGCTCCGGATCGATGCCGGCGCCCCACAGCGCGAAAGCCACCGCGGTGCGGATGTTCCCCATCAAGTCGTGGCCCGGTTCACTTGGTCCGCGAACCGTCACACCAGCCGATAGAGTGTCTTTCCCAATTCCAGCGGGGTCGTCCCCGCGCCGGCCAGTGCCGAGACGATGTCGTTGCCGACCTCGGCGATTTTCTCGGGCGAAACCCCGGCTCCCCACATCGCGAAACCGACGCCGGCTCGCAGCTTGCCAATCAGATCTTCGCCCGGCTTCCAATGCGCGCAGATGTCGCGGACAACGCGAACGATTATCTCGGCCAATGCGCCGGCATCGACGTTGGGTTCATCGATGAAGTAAAAGAGGCCAATCGCCTCGATGATCCATGTGGCGATGACATCGCCCGCCGCCGCGGCCGTCTTGGGCGGCCTGGGACCGGAAACACCCTCATCCGGCTGGATAATCGCGGCGCGGATCCACGGATCGGCGAGCCGGCCCTTGTGTTCGTGTTCCGATACAGCGGTGTCGCCCGCCGCCCAGATCAGTGGCGGGAGCAGGGCCGAATCGCTCTTCCTCGAAACTTCAAACACCGGCTCCCAGGACAACAAAGCCGGAGCCGAAACCGCCGGCCTGGCGACCGTCGCGGCAACTTCATACGCGGCAAGCGCGCCCTCCTCGGAGACTTGAAAAGCCGACGTTTGAAGCGCTGACGATAAGATGGGTGACGACAATTTCGAATACGATTCAAGGGCCATCTGAATCTCCAATGATCCGCCCGCGGCGACAGAAGAACGACGCATTCACACGGGTGAGCAATGTGCACGCTGGCGGGCAGTTATCGTTTCAACGCGGGAATCGTTGCACAGCGAAATCGAATGGAAAGGAAGTGCTCGAAGCGCCTGGGAGGAGATGAACATAGCAAAATTACAAGATTTTTGTTGACACTCCTTTTGGGAACGTTATAGTTCCCCGCCCGCGTGCGAGTTGTTTTGCACGAGAATTGTCACGAGAGTCTTAGATGACCATAACTACTTACCAAGAACGCTTGCCCCTCCAACGCGCCCGGCACGGCTCGTTTGATATGCGAAGGCCCCACTTCCCGGGTAGATGAACGCGTGCAATGCACGTGCCTTTTATCTGCCTCGGGACAATGGTCCTGGGGCGTTTTTGTTTACTAAGTTAATTTTGGCGTGAATGTTTCACGCCTGCACAAGCTTCCGAACTGCACGTCGGCTGGCAGCGCCCTTTGTCCGCGTTGACGGAGTGCGTTCTGTAACAGGCTCGAAACCGGCGGCGCTCGGGAACTACGGGTTAGCTCATTGGATAGAGCATCGGATCCATGATCCGATTGTAGTTGGTTCGAATCCAACACCCTCAACAGGGCGGGCTTAAACACCCCGACCACCAGGCCGCGAAATTGGAGGGCTTTGAATGTCGGTCGTTCTCGCCGCCGCCCCAGAGAAATCCAGGGCGGCCGCCAACGTGCGGAATATCTGCGATGCCACGCTCTGAGACGGGCATGTTGCACAATCTTGTCGCCGCTGTTTCGGGGGGAAGCATGGCGACAAGTGCGACGGCCGCTGCCCATCGACGGCGATGCATCCCGCATTCCGCACGGAGCGCGACGATTTTCAAACCCTCCGTTTCGCTTTTAACTCGAAAGTAGGTCCGGCGGGCCGAGCCGGACTTCCGTGCAACGCACGGAAACACGCGCTGCGCGGGCGAGTGCCGCTCGGCTCTTCTAATTTCTGGCTTCTGACCTCTGGCCTCTGACATCTAACCTCTGATATGAAAGTGAGGTGACCCATGCTCGGCATCGTTTACATCCGCCAGCACGAAATTGGCTTGCTCTTCGACCGCGGCGACTTCAAGGAAGTTCTGCGGCCGGGGCGTCACTTCATCTTCGGCGCACGCAAGAGCGTCGAGATCATCGATACGCTCAAGACCCGTTTCGAGCACCCGCTGCTCGACGTGCTCGTAAAGCACGCCGATCTGCAACGCGAGCTGCGCGTGCTGGAACTGACCGACACGCGTCGGGCCATCGTCTGGAAGGATGGCCGGGCGTTCGCGATCGTCGGGGCCGGACGTCATGCATTCTGGACGACGCAGGCGATGATCGAAGTGGAAGTTTTCGACGTGCAGGCTATTCGATTCGCGCACCCGAAGCTGCAGGCCATCCTGCAGTTGCCGGACGCGACGAAGTTCCTGGACGGCGTGATGATCGCCGACGCCGAAATCGCGCTGCTCTTCCATGATGGCGTGATGATCGAGCAGCTCGGCCAGGGTCTGCACGTGTTCTGGAAGGGTGCCGGCAACATCAAGTGGAAGGCGCTGGATCTGCGCGAGCAGGTCGCCGACGTGGCCGGCCAGGAAATCATCACCGCCGACAAGGTAAGCCTGCGCGTTAACCTTGTCGTCACCTGGATGATCGCCGATCCCTTGCTGGCAACGCGCACCAGCGTGAGCACCGAGCAGGCGCTTTACCGCGAGGCCCAGCTCGCGCTGCGTGCGGCGGTGGGCACCAAGGCGCTGGACGCCCTGCTGGCCGACAAGGAAGCCGTCGGCGGCGAAGTCCGCGCGAGCCTCGCGGCACGGGCCGCGGAATTGGGCCTGAGCATCCGCGGCGTCGGGCTGCGCGACATCGTGCTGCCGGGCGAAATGAAGACGCTGCTCAATCAGGTAATCGCCGCCACCAAGGAGGCCGAGGCAAGCCTGATTCGTCGGCGCGAGGAGACGGCCCAGGTCCGCAGCCAGCTCAACACCGCCAAGCTGCTGGCCGAAAACCCGCAGTTGCAGCGGCTGAAGGAGCTGGAGGTGCTCAAGGATGTGCTGGCCGGCACGACGGCAACGTTCGTGCTCGGACAGGGCGACTTGACGGACCAGATCCGGACGTTGATCGGTTCGAAGACGTAAACAACGCCCGCGACGACGAGAGTCGTCGCGGGCGTTGGTTTAGGTAGTTTCGCCAGGTCACTGTCATAAATTACTAATCAGCTCACTTCGCCCGCTAACGATGTCAATCCAATAAAGGTTTTGATTGAAGTCAATTGCCTCGACATAGTCGCGAGTTACACGAATTCCTTCTGAAAATATATCCTTGCCCCCAGTGGACCAGACGACTTCTCCACTCAACGTTAGGCGACATATTTCTAATTCTCCGTGAGACAGCAGACACTCGTGTTCGTCCGAATAGTAGACTCCAAAACATGTGGCAGCGTCCACCTTCGTCGCCCATTCCAGGTCCAACGTGGGCAGTGACAACGCGCAAAGCATATCTCCCACGGCCACGAAGCAAGCGTCGTTCACAATGATGGAACTGTGGGAATGTACGCCGGTTGCACCTCCACCGGCAAGAAGGATGCAAGAATGAAGCGCGCCACCTGCTGACTGGCAGATGAGGCCGTGTTTTGAACTTGCTCGATGTTCCATGGCCAAGCAATACTCGCGCTCGTACCGCCGGACATTGTCGGCCGAGCCGGCGGAATACGTCGGTTCGTCCAGCAATGTCACTTTGAATGCACTCGATGATCTTGTCATGAATAACCCGGGCAACGTGGCGGCGACGGCGTGTCCAACCGGTCACCGATCGGAACGGGGGTGAAAATATTATATCCCACGCCGTAACCATTAGGAGGCGGGGACCGCACAAGGAACGTGTTCTTCCAAAAGGCATGGGATCGCCGGAATCGTCCACGCCGGTTCGCAACGTGACGGCAACATGGTAAAATGACCACAGGAGTGCAATCGTATGCCCCTACATGACTGGACACGCGTGAACGCGGGGCTGTTCCACCATTTTCATCAAGTCTGGTGCGTGGCGATCAGCGCCAGCCTGAATCATGGGCCGTTGCCTGACGGGTATACGGCATTGGTTGAACAACGAAGCGGCACAAAAGAAGCCGACGTGCTGGCGATTGAAGAGCGAAATCCCGATATGGACCCCGCCGGCGATGGGGGTGGGGTGGCCGTTCGCGAAATGCCGCGCGCGAAGTATGTGAAGCGGTCGGAAAAAGAATATTACGCTGACAAGGCAAGCCGGGTGGTGATCCGCCATCGACTGGGCCGGGTGGTCGCATTCATCGAGATTGTGTCGCCCGGCAACAAACACGATGAATTTTCCATCGACGAATTTTGCGGCAAGATTGTCGAGGCGATTCGCGCCCGGGTTCATGTGCTGGTGGTCGATCTTTTTCCCCCATCGCGCCGCGACCCCCATGGCATCCACAAAACCATTTGGGACCACTTCGAAGAAAACGATCCCTTCGAACTGACAAAGCCACAGAACCGCGCCTTTGCGTCCTACGAAGCCGACGGCGTGAACACCGCGTTTATCGAAACACTCGCCGTGGGAGAGGCGCTACCGGCAATGCCTCTGTTTATCGCCCCCGGCGCCCATGTGCTGGTTCCTCTGGAAGAAACCTACAACCACGCCTGGGCCGACACACCGAAAGCCGTGCGCCGGCTGGTGGAGTGATGCCGCGAATTCTGATATTCACTCTTGAACCTCCGAACCGCTCAAGTCATCATCCATCCTTGATTTCACAAAGGACCGGTGCATGAAAATAGAAACCACCCTCTTCGCCCTCGCATGGCTCGGCGTCTCGGTCATCGCCAACGCCCAATCCCCGGACGATTCACTGGCCGCGTGGCGCAGCGGCGTGAAGATCAGCGCGGTCGCTCCGCAGGAGGGCAGGCACACGATCCACTCATACTTCAACACCTGCCCCGAGAGCCCCGACGGCCAATTCGTCCTGTTCTATTCCTCGACGGCGCGCGATGGGCATCGTGGCCAGGTCTGCATCCGCGACCGCAAGACCGGCGAGGAAAAAGTCGTCGCGACAAACATCAATGCCGAAGACGCCCATCGCGTGGCGTGCCAGCAGTGGGTCTCGAACGGCAAACGCATCGTGTTCCACGGCCAGCGCGATGGCGCGTGGTCCACCTGGTGCGTGGATCTCGACACGATGAAGGAGCGCGTCCTGGCGCCCGGCCAACTCGCGGGCTGGGCCCGGCCCGACGCGGATATTGTCCCGCTCTACAGCCCGCACTGGAACCCGGGGCAACATCCCGATCTCGATCTCATCAACGTCGCGACCGGCGAGAAACAGACGCCGGTGACGGTGGCGGCATTGCAAAAGGCCTATCCAGATTGGTTTAGTAAGACATTCGGCGACCAGCATCCGTCAATTTTCTTCCCGATCCTCAGCCCCGACCTTCAACGCGTTTTTTTCAAGATGGCCTTGGCCACCGGAGAAGATCCACGCAGCACCAAGGCCAGCGCCCGCCAGGGATTGATCTGCTACAGCCTCGCCGAGAAAAAGTTTTTGTTCATGAGTCCGAAATGGGGCCATCCCTCCTGGCAGCCGGACTCCAGGCACATTACCGAGATGCACTTCACGACCATCGACAGCAACGATGGACGAACAACGTCCAATCCCGGGATGCCAACAAAAGCCGCCCGCGCCAAGGCGGCCGCGAGTCAGGGTAATAACCCCGCCGCTTCGGAACTGCTGACCAAAGCCGACGGCGGCAAAGCGGTGGAAAACAAATCCGTTCCCGAAGCGCGCGTCCGCGATGTCAGTGGAGATCATCCGTCGATGAGTCCCGACGGAAAGCTCATCGTCACCGACACCATCATGACCAGCTTTGGCGGCAAACGAAATGAATGGGGCATCGTGCTAACCGACGTCAAAGGGACCGGCCAGATCATCATCCACACCTTCGACAACTCGCATGGCGCTGAATCATGGCGCCGCTCGCACCCGCATCCCGTCTTCAGCGCCGACGGCAAGCGCATTTATTTCAATGTGAGCAGCGGCCCGTGGACGCAGTTATTCGTTGCCGAGTGCCCATGAATCGCGAAAGAGTCAGGGAGAAGCGGTCGACCATGGATTGACGAGACGGATTCCGGTATCAGCGAAATGCTTGGTATTGCGCGTTGCCAATGTCCCATTTTGTGCCGCGACGGTGCCCGCGATCATGACGTCGCGCATCTCGATCGGACGGCCAGCCGCTTGAAGCTTCGCGGCGATCGTCGCGGCTTCCTTCGCCGCGGCGAGCCCGAACTCGAGTACCTGTCCTTTCAGATCCTGGCTCAGCGCGTTCTCGAATGCTTCCTGGAGCGCCCGCTGTCGTCTCCCGGTGGGCATGATCGCAAGACCAAATCGCACTTCGAATACCGAAATGGCTGTCGTCCAAATCAACGACGCCTGCTGCGCGTTTAGCCAACTCAACACGGCTGGTTCCGGCGTTGCTTGCATCATCGCGGAGATGACATTGGTGTCCAGGAGGATCATTGATCAAAGCTCGGAGCCTGGATTGGTTGCCCACGCAGTTCGGGAATTTCCTGATCCAAACCCAAATCTGCGAAGCGGCCGGCAAGACGGGTGCCCAAATTCGAATCCCTGTCCCGTCGCTCCGATACTGCCCCGCGAAGGATATCGCGAACTTCCTCTTCTATGCTGCGGCCGTGGTCGCGTGCGAGGCCTTGCAGCTTGTCCTTCACGTCGTCTTCCAAATCTTCTATTACCAATTGTGCCATGCGCGCCTCGTTTCGGAATGGTAGACAAACCAGCAGAAAAAGTACAATGGGGGCAAGATTCGAGAAAGAAGGTTGGGGCGAGATCTGGTGCCGGCCCTCGCGTAGCGACGAGCGGCAACTTGCTACCGTATCTGCTTCACCACAAACTCAATCAACTCCCGGCACTCGAAATACGACGGCGAAACCGCGTGCCCTTCTCCAGGAATGACTTTCACCGTGATCGAGCCGCCGCCGGCTTCGTAGCGTTCTTTTAAGATGCCGGTGTTGTCGGCGTAGGGCACTGCTTTATCAGCGTCGCCGTGAACGACGAAGATGGGCACTTTGTTTTCGATCAGGCCCTTGAGATGGTCCAGGGGGTTGAACTCGTTCATTTTGGCGCGGAACTCGGCTTCGGTCAGCTTGTAGTCGGCAAGGGTCACCGGCAGGTTCTTCATCGGCCAGTTGGCGAGATTGCAGACGGGATAGATTCCGACAAATGCCTGGGTCTTGTCGGGATGCCGCACCGCCCACGCGAGCATCATCAATCCGCCGCGGCTCTGGCCGAGAAGGATCGGTTTGGAAGACCAGCCGCGTTTGACCATCTCATCGTAGAAAAGCGTGAACTGTGCCGTGCTGGCGGGCGACCCGCGAACCTCGCCCAGATCATATCCCGCGATGCTGATGCCGGCATGCATGAAGCTCTCGAAATACGCCTTGCGCTGCACGATTGAGACGCCTCCCAATGTCGGCGCATACCACACCCACGGCTTACCTTTGGCGGCCATTGGAGCGGCATAAAGAAACGCCGTGCGGCCGTTAACCTCAAACTTCTCGGCCGTTTTTGGCAGCGCTTCATCCCCGCATGCCGCCGTCGCAAAAATCGAAAGCAGGAGCAGGCTGAAAACTTTTGTCATGGTGGGTGGGGGTAAAAGTAATGCGCCAGCGTTAATCTACCGCGCTGGTCTGCTTGAGGGTTATGGCATGATCTGTCCCAAATGCAATCAATTGATGACAGAAGGCCGGGTTGGAATTAACGAAGTGGGCGGCATCTTCAGCCGTCTCTTTGCGACGCCGTGGATGCAGAAGCTTTACTTCACATGCCCTCCGCGCGAAAATCAGCGAACGCTTATCCCTGTTTGGGAAACGGAGGTCGTGTTCCGGTGCTTAAATGAGCAACCGGCGTGGCGATGTCGTAGTTGCAAGCTCACCGTCGTATCTGACGCGTAATCAACTCGGAATGACTATGAAACACATCATTTTCATCATCACCCTCGCGGTCCTCACGTCGCTCAGGGCATATGGGGCGCCAGCCACTCAACCGGCCACCGCCGAAGCCAAGCCCTGGCTGGAATTTCAGTACAAGTCCGAAGGGATCGAAGTTCCCGCCGCGACCGCGGATGAGCCAAAGGTAAAAGCCTTTGGCCCTGAGTCAGTCAAGGCGGCGAGAAAATATCTCGACGATGGGGCCCATCACTGGGTGCGCGAGAAATCGTGCATCGCGTGCCACAGCACCGGCGTTTATATGGTCGAGCGGTCTGCATTGACCCCGCAACTTGGCATGCCCAGCGAGGAAGTTCTGGCGGATTTTGTCAAATCCGTGCCGGCTAAACCGGGGAAGCCGGGCGATTCTTCGCTCGCGCCCGTATGGCGGAGCCTGGGGCTGGCTTCCTGGGACAAGCACGTGACGGGAAAGCTCAGCGAGCACACCGACAAATCGCTGCGCCACATGCTTTCGATTCTGCCCGACGGCGGCTTTTACAAGACGATTAAGCTGGTGGAGATTCCGTACATTACCACGCGGTTCGAGCTGACCGTGCAGGCCGCCCGCGCCATCGCCACTGCCCCGGGCTGGCTGGAGAACGTCAAGGACGCCGACGTGATCGCCAACGTCAATCGCATGAAAAAACGCCTGCGCGAGCATCAACCCGTCAGCGACTATGAGCTGGCGATGAAGCTCCGGCTCGCCACGCTTTTTCCCGAGCTGGTGCCGCAGGAAACGCGCGATGCAGCGACCGCGATGCTCTGGCGCCAGCAGCAGCCGGACGGCGGCTGGTCCACCCGGCGGATGTCAGACGTGATGAACTGGCGGCAGGAAAGATTCCCACCGACGGCAAAAATGACATGGACGACGGCGATGGACCCGCAGGTGGTCGCGATCATCCAGGGCGAACCCGACGCCGCGAGCCCGGCCAGCGATGCGTACATGACCGCATTCGCCGTCATCCTCCTCCGCGAGAGCGGCCAACCCGCCAGCGATCCGCGTATCCAGCGGGCCGTCGCCTGGCTCAAATCCAACCAGCGCGTGAGCGGCCGCTGGTGGATGAAGTCGCTCTACCGCACGACATATCACTACATTACCTACATCAGCACCACGCAGGCCCTACGGGCGCTGGCGCTGTGCGAGGAGTTGCCGGTGGTTGCAAAGCAATGATTTGCTACGTCATTTCTCCGCCGCGTAGCCCGGCAGCGGCTTTCCGTCCGGGTCGAGCTTATCGCACGCCCAGAGCAGCCCATACGCCAGCAGCTTGTGATAATCGGCGTCCGCGCCGGTCTTCATGTCATGGCCCAACGTGGTGCCGAAAACGCGGGCCTTGCCATATTGATTCACCCACGCGACGGTATGCACCTTTCCCGTTGACGGGCTCTTTGCGTTAAGCAGCGGGGTGGCCGACGGCATCATTTTCACCGTGTTGTACATTTCGTCGCCGGGCGTTTTCCAGTCGTCGGGAAAGTTCTTCAGGATCGGATGGTCCTTGGCCATCTTCTCGGTCGCGAACGCCTGATATTTATCGTGAACGCGGGTGTCCATGCCGATGAGCGCATGCCATTTGGCATCGGCAATCGCTTCCCGCTCCGCTCGATCCAGCGCATCCTGCTTTCGCGGTGGGCGGTAGGTGTGACACGTGCAGTGAATGATGACCGCCGGCTTTCCCTCATGAGGGCGCCGTCGTAGTCGCCATCCTTCCATTTTTCGCCGAAGCAGATGTCGTAGATGATCACATCGTACCCTTCGCCAAACTTGGGATCCTTAAATTCCGCGGCCATCTGTTCCGCGGTGGGGATAGGCTTCACGTCGATGGTGACGTTGGCGATCGTGCGGATCTGGCGCGCCAGCACGAACGGCATCTCCTTGTAATCGTGGAACCCGCCGCCGATATACATGACGGCTTTTAGTTTCTTTGCGTCATCAGCGCGGGCGGTTGTGGCGCAGAGGACACTCGATGCCATCACTAACGTGACCGCCAGTACATAGGGGATTCGCATAAAGTCTCCCGCCAATAAGCAATTGCCGTTTCATTCCCCGCGCATCCAAGCACGTGCGGGGTCAGAGCCAGTTCTCCGTTGGCACATCCGGTAGGGCGGCAAAATCTCGATCGGAGGTCACCAGTGTGAGTTGCATCTGGCGGGCTAGTGCCGCCAGCATCATGTCAACCTGAGAAAGCACGCGGCCGCGACGTTTCAGATCGTGATGAATTGCGCCATACAAGCGCGCCGTCAATCGGTCGATTGGCCAGATGCGTACCTGCTGCAACAAACGGTCCAAGCTGAGCCGATAAACGTCGGGTTGCCTGACCTGTTGAATGCCAGCTTCGATTTCGCAGAGAACGCACACACACGTGCCAACCTTCAAACCTCGCGCCCGTAATTCCGCCAACCGCTGCCGCACCACAGACCCCGGAGTGACAGCATGGCCGACGTGGTTCGTGTCGAGCAGGTAACCCACTGTCATGGAAGTCCCCACTCCCTGCGAACGGCATCCTTGCTCTCCTGTTCGATATCAGTCAAAGCATCACAGAAGCGACGGTGTTCTTCGAGCGGGACTTGTGCCGCGGCAGCCTCCAAGTCGTTCGTCCAATCGTCGAGGTGCGATAGCTCTTCTGCCTGCGACAGATACGGCTCTTCCACGACCAACTCCTGACCGTCAGCCCAGTCTGGTGGAAACGGCTCGAGTGGTTGAATCTGGCCATTACGTAAAACTGCCCTGATGGTCATGCGCTCTCCGTTGGTGATTGTAGCCTCTCACCGCGACGCCGCCAACTATGGAGCCACCTTGTTCACTACAGAATCACGTCAAAGCACGGCTTAAATCACCTTGATATAAGTGGTGATCATAAGGTTCTTTGCGGGCGTTCCAACATCGTGCAGGGTGATTTTCACGGTGAAGGTTTTCCTGCTCGCATACTTGTGGGTGCCTTGCACGTTCCAGAAGCTGCCAACGTTGAATGTGGAGCCGGTCTTGATGAACTTCGCGGCGGATTTACTGCCGTCGCCCCAGTCGATGGTGCCGGCGAAATCGGTGACGACGCCGAGCGAGTCCTGATCGCGGAAATGGCCGAGCGTCAGGTTTGTGAAGGTCAAGTTGACCGGCTTCGACAAATTCAGGCCGCCGGGCGAATCGAGGGGGGCATCGACGATTTTGATGATGTTCGTGGCGACGGTGGAGGAGCCGCCGATGTCTAGGATGGTCGCTTTTACGTTGAAGCTCCCCACCCTGGAATAAAGGTGAGTGGAATTGACGACATGGAACTTTCCCGGCGCGTCTTTCACGACTTTTTCAACCGTGGTGATTCCATCTCCCCACGCGACGCTGGCCTTGAAGTCGGTAATCGGTGCTAACGGATTGCCATCCGTGAAACTCACGATCGTGCCGGCCACCAATCGCCCTTCGACGCCATTGAGCGCGACGCCATTCTTGCCTGTGAGTGGAGCGTCGGCGACGGCCGCCGTATCGGTCACGACATTGGAGTCGGGCGCGGAGGCGCGATGGATAACAATGGCGGGATGATATGTGCCCTGATCCTCGTAGGTGTGCGATCCTTTCACGGTGAAAACGCCGCCGGACAAAGTAATTGCGCCCGCGGAGGCGGGCGTTCCATCCTTCCAGTTGATCGTGGCGGAATAGGCGCTGAGCGGACCCGCCCCTCCCGGGTCGGTGAACGTCGCGACGGCGACCGTGCCGGTGCTGTTGCCCTCTATGCTCTTAATCGTTGCGGTCACGGCGGCAGCGACAACGGCCTTGGGCGAAACTGTCGCTGTGTCATTCACGATATTGGAGTCGGGGGCCGAGCTGTGATGCACCACCACACTGATCGCGTACGGCTGAGCGCTGGCGGTGGCATAGGTATGCGAGACTTTTACGCTGTACGTGCCGTTGGCATTGCTGACGATGGAGGGAGTCGTCGTGTCAGTTCCAGTGTTGTCGCCCCAGGTCACCGAGGCGCTGTACTGATCGACGCTTTCTGGGCCGCCCGGATCGGTGAAGGTGGCGATCGTCACGCTGCCAGTGCTGATGCCGCTATTCGCGGAAAGTGCAAAGCCGCCGGTGGCGGATACTGGTGGGTTGGAAACATTGACGGTGAACGTCAGAGCCTGCGCATTTTGCAGGGCATCCGAGATGTTGACCGTGACGGTGAATGTGCCGGGATCGTTGTAGGTGTGGGCACGTGTTCCAAGCGAACCCTCGGAAGACGTTGTGAAGGTTGTGTGGGCGGAGGTATCGCCCCAGTTCACATCGACATTCCAACTCGCATTGGGCGACTCGTCAGAGAACGAGCCAAGCATGAACGCGGCGGATGATCCTTCCACGCCGTCTTGCGGATCATTGGGCGCAGTCGTCGAAATGTGCGATTCAAAAGCGCCCATATCGACCGCGCTTCCGATTGAGCGCGCATAGCCGGGGCCGCGCTGATCCGTGCTGATGCCAAGCGGAATAAGGGCATCGGAGCCGGCATTGATGGCGGGACTATGGCTGGCGAGGGAATAGGTGGGGGTTTGGCCGCCGTTTTCGGCCAGTGGATTGAGAACCTCCGCAATAGGCAGCAGCATCCGCCCGCCGGCCCCATCGTCCTTGCCGACGATGTTGCCGGAGACTCCATCGCTCATTCCGCCGGCGCTGGCAGGGTCGCCGATCAGATTATAAGAACCGCTGAGCACCGCGCCGGCGGCCTCGATGTCGTGCTTTACCGGTTTGGCGGAATTTGGGGTGTGACTGTTCCCCGCGATGATCGAATTGTGGATCGTGACCTGTCCTCTGCCGGCATATAAACCGCCCGCGGCGCTCGCGGAGCTGCTTGCGGAATTACCGGTGATCGTCGAATCGTCGATGGTCAGACTGGTGCCGAGAAACCCGATGCCGCCGCTCCAACTCGGGGCACTGTTCCCGCCGATGGAGGTATTCGTGATCGTCATTGTCCCGGTAACGGCAACAACTGCCGATCCCGCGCCGTGATTGTCGGTAATTGCGGAGTCTTCAATTGCGAGTGAAATGCCTGCGCTATAGGTCGCATTGGTACTCCACCCGGTCACGGCCAGACCCTTGAGCGTTGCGTCGCCGAGGTTGTTGATTCCGCGGGAAAACCTTGCGGCGGGATTCTGACGGACAGTCATGCCGCTGACAGTTGCCGTCGCGCCGGCTTCGATTCGGAGCAGAAAATCGGAAAGGGCTGTGCCGCTGGTGAGCATCAACGACTTGGCGCCAGGCCCCTGAATTGTCGTGGTTCCGGTGATGTCGGTCAGCCTGAGCGAACTTTCCAGCGCGATGGTCTGCGGGGAAGCGACGAGGGCGGCATCGAAGGAGATGATGTCATCGCCTGCCGTATTGTTCGCGGCATTGGCGGCGTCGCGCAGGGTGATGGTCGGGCCGAGCGTGGCAACTGTGATGGCGGGGTTGAATCCCTGCGGGTCGGCGAGGCTGTTCACCACAATGTTGGCGAAGAGGAGCCGCTGCTCCATCGTCTCCATCGCCGCACGGCGCACAGGGCTAATTGCGCATTTCGAATGGGAGCGCGCGGGTCGTCGCACGCGCGCGACATGAGCCGGACAGGGACGCTGGAACGAAAGCATTCATCTCTCCGCAACGTGGATCTGCAACAATTGAGTCGAATCGGACATTCCCATGCCACTCCGCAGTTGCTGAAGCTTGCGGACGGGGTGTGCACCCCTGAATCCATCGGGGGCGAAGGATCATACTAATCATGCGGCGTTCGCGTTAGCAAGCTCTGCAACGCTTCGGCGATGCGATCCAGCACATCGTCCCAATCATTCCACTTCGTCTGGCGGAACAGCCGCATCGTGGGATACCAGGGCGAATCTTCCCGCCCGACCAACCACCGCCAGTCGCTGCTCATCGACAGGGGCACCCATACCTCGCGCCCCAGCGCGCCCGCGAGATGGGCAATGACCGTATCAGACGAAATGACCAGATCGAGGTTCTCAATGATCGCGGCGAAATCGAGTAGGGGGGGATGGTGATTGACTCCCTCCAGCATGGTCAGCGGGAGCTTGTCGCGCACGGCATCCATCTGCGACGCGCCGGCACCATATTGCAGGCTGATGAATGTGACGCCGGGTATTCTTCCCAGCCGGGCGAAGGACGCCAGTGGAATCGAGCGGAAGCGATCGTCGATGAAATTCGGATTGCCCTGCCATGCGAGGCCGACCTTGAAGCCCTTGAGCCCGGCCAATCGTTGCCTCCAGGCGGCGATTCGCGCGGGGTTAACGATCAGATAGGGCGTGGCGCCTGGAATCGACGTCTCGTTCAGATCAAGTAACCCGGGAAGGCTCATCATGGATGCGTGGACGTGGAAATTGATGTCGGCCGGGCGATCGATCGGAAACCAGTCGTCCACCCCCGCAACATTTTGCAGCAGATCGAGCAGGGCGGTCTGGCAGGCAAAGACAACGCGCCCGCCTCGGCGTTTGAGTTCCGGGAACAAGCGAACAAACTGAATCGCATCACCAAATCCCTGCTCGGTATGAATGAGAATGGATTTTCCCTTGAGCGGTGAGCCGTCCCAGCGCGGCCCGGGAATATCAGGACGCTGGGCCATGCCCGCTTTCCAGCGCCATTCATATTCCAGCCACCCCTCGTGAAATCGCCCGGCCTTCAGCAGGACAACGGCCCGGTTGGAATGGGCCAGCGCAAAATCAGGCTTAAGAAAAATAGCGCGTTCGTAATGATGCAGCGCCGAATCGAGATCGCCCAGCAGGAAATGGCATCGCCCCATGCAATTGTGCGAGAGTTCGAGATCCGGCCGCAATTCCAGCGCGCGGTGCAGGGATCGGATTGCACCGGGGATTTCGCCGCACTCGTGGCCGATCATGCCGAGCAATTGATGCGCTTCAGCCAGATCCGGGGCCAAAGCCGCGGCACGACTCGCGAGATCGGCGGCATCGTCAAGACGCTTCTGAACGAACAGTTGCTCGGCCTGACGGACGAGGTTGATGGCTTGGGACGAATGCACGCGGATATCGTAGGGGCTGTGTAGGAACGGTTCCGCAGTTGTCAAATCATGCTTCGGGAGACTGCGGAGTTGTTCCTGGGTGCCATTAGCGTGAAGTTTTAAACACGGGCGGGCCGCCCGTGCCACTCAAAATGTCACTGCCCATCCAGCGCTTTGATCCGGAACATCTCCGACTTCACATGTTGCTGCTTCATGATCGCGCCCAGCTTTTCCACGATCTCCGGATGCTGCGCTGCTAGGTCCGTTGTCTCCGATGGATCTTTCCCCAGATCGTACAACTCAATCGCCCCCGGCGTCGCCACTTTCTTGCCGGGCGGATTCAGGTTCTGGCGGATGGCTTTCCAGTTTCCGACGCGGACGGATTGCTGGCCGCCAGAGCTGGCGTGTTCGCGGTAGAGGAAGGGGCGATCGGGTTGTTGCTGGCCGAGAAGAGTGGGGGCGAAGCTGATGCCGTCGATGTTGGTGGGGATCTCAGACTTGGCGCCGGCCAATTCCAGCAGCGTGGGGAGCCAATCTTCGAAGCCGGTAATGCGGTCGTTTTGGGAGCCGGGCGCGATGTGGTTTTTCCAGCGGACGATGCACGGCTCACGGACGCCGCCCTCGAAGAGATCGCCCTTGAAGCCGCGGAAGATGCCGGCGCTCTTGAAGAATGCGGTGTCTGTTCCGCCGAACCGTTCCCAGAGCGGGCCGTTGTCGCTGGTGAAGATGACGATCGTGTTTTCTTCGAGGCCGAACTCCTTCAGCAGGTCGAGCACCCGTCCGACTTCGCGGTCCATGCGGGTAATCATCGCCGCGTAGGCTGCGCGGGGCGTGCGGTGGGGGGTGTAACCCTTTCCGCCAACGTACGGGTCGTCGGGAAATTGGCCTTCATATTCCTTGACCGAATCGGCCGGCACCTGAAGCGACAGGTGCGGAACGGTCGTCGGATAATAGAGGAAGAAGGGCTTATCTTTGTTGTCGCGAAGAAATTTTAGCGCCTGCACGCCGATCAGATCGGGGGCATATTCATTTCCCTCCCATTTGGCATAGCTGGCGGGATTTTTGGGGTCGTCGCCCGGAGCGAGACTTTGCTTTTCGACATTCATCGGGGGATTGTTCAGGGCGATGTGGGTGTCGTTGTCCCAGAGGTGGGATGGATAATAATTATGGGCGACGCTCTGGCAATTGAAGCCGTAGAAGCGGTCGATTCCCTGCTTAAGCGGATCGCCGGTGCTTCCAACCGGGCCCAGGCCCCACTTGCCAAAAGCGCCGGTGGTATAGCCCAGTTTCTTGAGGGTGAGTGGGAGCGTGAGATAGCCCGGCGGGACGGGCTCCTGCCCTTCGGGTTTGACGCCGCGATTGTCGCGGATGTAGGCGTGGCCCGGATGAAGGCCGGTCATCAGGGTGCAGCGCGAGGTTGCACAGACCGCGTTGCCGGCGTAATGCGTCATCATCCGCATTCCCTCGGCCGACAGACGGTCGATGTTGGGAGTGCGGATTATCTTTTGCCCGTAGCATCCGAGATCGCCATAGCCCAGGTCATCGGCGAGGATGAAGACGATGTTGGGGCGAGGGGCGGCGCTAGCGCGCGTGCCGGTCGCGAAGAGCACGAGTGCGACGAGTAAACCACCGAGCGATAGATATTGATTTGTTCTCATAACTCAATCCGGAATTAGTGGCGTTTGATCGGCTGCCCAAAATCTTCGCCACGTTTCGCCAAGCAATATTCGGTTGTGCGGGATGTTCGAAGGAGGAGATGTAGGGTCCGCCTTGGCGGACGCGTAAGACGCCAATACGTGGGACCGCGTCCGCCAAGGCGGACCCTACAAAACGATCCTCATTTCGTCGCCACCGGCACCGCGCTCTCTCCCGCGCCCACCACGGGAAAGCCTCGTCCGATTTCCTCCGCCATGTCCACCGGCGGCTGCTCTTTGGAGCGGAATAATATCGCGAAGAAGAAAAGCACGATGCCCGCGAATATCGCGGGAACCAGCCAGATCATCCGCCAGTCATGCCCCTTACCCACCACGTAATGTCCCGCGACAACGCCCGAAAGCCACGACCCGACAAACATCCCGAGCCCCAGCGTCACGAACGCGATGAATCCCTGCGCGGTGGCACGAATGGCGGCGGGGGCGCGCTGGTCCACATACATCTGGCCCATGACGAAGAAGAAGTCGTAGCACATGCCGTGCATCAGGATGCCAATGTAGAGCATCCACATCAACGCTCCGGCATTTCCGTAACCGAAGAGCAGGAAGCGGGTGGCCCACGCCGTCATTCCCACCAGAAGCACCCGCTTCACGCCCAGGCGCTTGTAGACCAGCGGCATCATGAGCAGGAAGACGACATCCGATACCTGGGCCAGTGTCATTTTCCCCGCCGCGTTTTCGACGCCGATCTCGTTGAGGAAGAGATTTCCCAAGGTGAAATAGAACGTGAGCGGAACGCAGAACAGGAAGGAGCCGACGACGAAGACGGCGAACGATGGCTCGCGCATAAGTACCAGGGCGTCCAGGCCGAGCACCTCGCGCACCGTCACCCGTTTCCCCGCCAGCCGCGGCGGGGTGTGCGGCAGCGTCAGCGAATAGAGGCTCATGATCACCGACGCGATCGCGCCGATGCGAAACGGCGTGGCTGTCATCTCCACCTTCATTTTTCCGACGATGATTCCCGCCACAATCCAGCCCACGCTCCCCATCACCTTGATCAACGGGAAGTCTCGTCCCACATCATCCGTCTGATTAAACGACAACGAATTGGTAAGCGACAAGGTCGGCATGTAACAGAGCGTGTACGCGATCAGGACCATGTAAAACAGGCCAAAATGCGGAAAGTAAGGCATGCACAGCAGCAGCCCCGCCCCAACCAGATGCAGCACCGCAAGGATTTTCTCCGTCGCAAAAAAACGGTCGGCGATCATCCCGACAAAGAACGGCGAGATCATGGCCCCGATGGCCGTGCTCGTATATGCCAATCCGATTTGCGGGCCAGTGAAGTTCAGCGTTTTGCCGAGATATGACCCCATCGTCACAAACCACGCCCCCCAGATGAAGTATTGGATGAACATCATCGCGGCCAGGCGCACGCGCATCTGCGGACTCATTGTCATGAGAGAGGGCTCCGTTGATTGTCTGTTGCTGTCCCCCTTGCGATAACCGAAAGGCGGGGGCTGGTCAACGTTTTCCCGAAATAGCCAAGCCGCCTTGTCTCCACCGGCCCCTGCCGATATGGTTACCTCCCTTCAGAAATTTCCCTTGTCCCTCAAAATCCCTGCTGGCGGCAGGAAAGGAGCTTCGATATGTCGGGTGCAGAGTTCAAGGCGGCGCTTCGAGCGGGTAATCCCAAGATTGGTCTGTTTCTCAATGGCCACAGTCCCACCGTGGCCGAGCAATTGGCCCATTCCGGGTATGACTGGCTGCTCGTCGATACGCAGCATGGCCCGATGGACCACGAAAAGCTCTCGGCCATGCTCTGCGCCATCTCGAGCGGCGGGGCCAAATCGATGGTGCGCGTGGGCGGCTACGATGATCGGGCCGGCATCCAACAGGCGCTGGATCTCGGCGCCGACGGCATCCTTGTCCCCTACATCAACACCGCCGAGGAAGCGCGTCAGGCCGTAAGCTGCGGGCGCTATCCGACCGCCGGCACGCGCTCGGTCTATTTTCCCCAGCGCGCCACCAATAAGGACGGCCTGCTTGGTTACGTCGGAAACGCCAACAAGAACGTCATCATCGCCCTCCAAGTGGAAACCGCTTCCTGCATCCAGAACATGACCGAGATCGCCGCCGTCCCCGGCGTCGATCTTCTTTTCCTGGGCCAGAATGACTTGTGCATGTCGATGGGCCTGTTCGAGAAGTATGAATTCCCCCACATGTACACCTCGCCCGAACTCCAGGCCGCGACGGATAAGCTGATCAGCGAAGCGAAAAAGAACGGCGTAATCCTCGGCCTGTTCCTGTTCGGCACCGGCCGCGTGGCCGAGTTCCTCAACAAGGGGTTCACCTTTGTCAGCATCGGCAACGATCTGCACCATGTTCTCACGCAGGCCACCGCGCATGTTCAGGCGCTGGAAGCCATAAAGCCCGAACGCGGGGCGGCGTGGAAGAAGAGGCCGTCTGCTCTCATGTGACCGCGGTGTATGCCTCGCGCTGAGACGGAAATCCGAAATCCGAAGCACGAAATCCGAAACAAATTCGAATTCCAAAATTCAAATGTCAAAAACAATGCGCAGCGTTTTGATATTTCTTCTTTGATATTCGAATTTGTTTCGGATTTCGATATTCGAATTTCGGATTTCGACGACTGATCCCCAAAACGAATTCCCCTCATGTTCCCCCTCTCCCAGCGCATCCTCCGCGTCCAGACGCCGGTGATTCCGGTGGTCGGCGAGATGGTCAAGAAAAATCCCGGCACCATCTCCCTTGGCCAGGGCGTTGTCCACTATGGCCCGCCAAAATCCGTGGCAACCGCGGCCGCGGAAGCCGTGGCCAACGATCCGCGCGTGCATCGCTATGGCCTGACCTTCGGGCTCGACCCGTTGCTCGATGCGGTGCGCGCCAAATTGCAGGCCGAGAACAGCGTGGCCGTCGGACCCGATCGTCGCGTGGTGGTGACGGCCGGCTCGAACATGGGATTTCTCAACGCCATTCTGGCGATCGCAGATGTCGGCGACGAGATCATCATTTCCTCGCCGTTCTATTTTAATCACGAGATGGCGATCGACATGGTGGGGTGCCGGACTGTGGTGGTGCCGACGGACTCGGAGTATCAGCTTGATCTCCCCGCCCTCGAGGCCGCGATCACCGCTCAAACGCGGGCGATCGTGACCATCTCTCCCAACAATCCCACCGGCGCGGTCTACTCCGCGGCGAATCTGGAAGCGGTCAATGCCTTATGCAAGCGGCGGGGGATCTACCACATCGCCGACGAGGCGTACGAATATTTCATCTACGGCGATGCGCGTCATTTTTCCCCCGCATCGCTCGCCGGCTCCGAGCACTGGAAAGCTTTCCAGCACATTGGGATCCTAAGCTTAGAATTCCACGTGGACAAGTTGTCGCG
>JADMIO011701056.1_pt1 | contig 118736 bp, 84 predicted proteins | sample 8958161 | NCBI WGS metagenome assembly JADMIO01 (sample SAMN16585339, study PRJNA669376) | soil metagenome | isolation source: Crop rotation soil | place: USA: Cullars Rotation, Alabama | collected 2011
GCGACAACTTGTCCACGTGGAATTCTAAGCTTAGGATCCCAATGTGCTGGAAAGCAAGATGTTTTGGAAAGGATGATAGCTTTGCTATCCGTACATTTTTTTGGTGGGGTAATTTTTTTAGTGTGAGCCTGCAGCTATCGGGAAAATACAAACAGGCATACCTGCCCGCAATTAAAAATAGTTTTATTGAACTTGGGCAAAATGGTTATTTCATCTGTACAGCGGAGGATCCCTGGGAGCATCATTTTGAAAAGGAAAACTATACAGCAATAAATGCAATGGATGAAAAAGCGTTTAAAAATATTTTGCAGCAGCAAGCTTTCATAAAGATCGGAAAGCCTATGGCATTACAGCAGTGGGCGGGGGCACACGATTTTATTGTAAATACATTTAAGGAGTTGGCGGCAATGCTGCAGTAGGGGTAGTTAAGCACCGAGCCGGTGGAAAAGATCTTTTATCTGGTATTCCCACAATTGGCTCTGGTCCTTCACATCTTTTTTGTCGGCAAAATCTTTAATTACAAGAATAGTTTGGTTGGTTACTTCAGATTTATCAATGCTGAATTCGAAATATTCGTCTTTGGCTGAAGTTTGCCATTTAAAGCGTACAAATTTATCATCTTCACTTTCCATCAACTCTGCTTTGTCTGTATTGTCTTTCCAGGAAAAACTAAAGACGCCATCCCTTTCATCCACCTTATCTGCAAACCATTCCTGTAAACCTGCAGGAGTTCTTAAAAAATCATATAAAATCCTTGGTGAACACCTCACAGGATACTCCAGTGTATATAAAACTTTCTTACTCATGCCTCTTGTTTAATTCATTCTTCAATAATGCAATAATAACAAATAAAATGTGGGAACAAAATATTTTCCCAACAATTTTTGCGCCACCTGACGTTAAAAAAAACTAATCTCTTTCTGGTAGTTCAAAGCTTTCTTGTGCCGCCTCAAATAAAAATTTTTTTGCGGTATTAAAAAACTTTACATTCGATAAGTCAACCCATCTATATTCAACCCAATAGCTATGTAAATCCATATTTATTAATTTCTGCAAACCAAAGCGGCTTATGAGTATGCGACAGTTAAAAATCACCAAGTCGATTACGAACCGTGAAAGCCAGAGTTTAGAAAAATACCTCCAGGAAATTGGAAAAGTAGAACTTATCAATCCTGAAGAGGAAGTGAAATTAGCAATAAGGATAAAGCAGGGAGATGAACGGGCGCTTGAACGCCTTACCAAAGCCAATCTCCGCTTTGTGGTATCTGTAGCAAAGCAATACCAAAACCAGGGCCTTACACTGGCCGACCTCATTAACGAAGGAAATGTAGGGCTGATTAAAGCCGCACGCCGCTTTGATGAAACAAGGGGCTTTAAATTCATCTCTTATGCTGTGTGGTGGATAAGGCAAAGTATTTTACAGGCTTTGGCCGAACAATCAAGGATTGTGAGGCTGCCATTAAATAAAGTAGGACTTACCAACCGGATCAGTAAAGCCTATTCTCAACTGGAACAGGAATATGAAAGAGACCCTACTGCCGAAGAAATAGCTTACCAACTGGATATAGACGCTGATGAAGTAGCTGCTACATTGAGTGCTTCCTCAAGACATGTGAGTATGGATCAGCCTTTTGCCGATGGCGAAGATGGTTCGTTGATAGATGTAATGATAAACCCCAATGCCGAATCAACAGATATACAGTTGGCCTTTTACGACTCTTTATCTGCCGAGATCAACCGCTCATTGAGCACCTTAACTGAAAGGCAGAAAGAAGTGATACGGTATTTCTTTGGTATTGGCGTAGATCATGCGCTCAGCCTGGAAGATATTGGAGAACGGTATAACCTCACGAGGGAAAGAGTGAGGCAGATAAAGGACAAAGCAATATCCAAGTTGCGGTCAGTTTCAAGATGTAAATTGCTGAAACCATATTTGGGGGTATAGAATTATATTTGCAACCTTATTTTTAAAGTGGATCTTTTAGATTCACTTTTTTATTTCAAAACAAGTAAACAGTAACAAAGTGTTTAATTCTTTAAGTGAGAAGTTAGAAAGTGCGTTTAAGAACCTGAAAGGTGAGGGTCGTATCAATGAACTTAACATTGCCAATACGGTAAAGGATATTCGCCGTGCATTGGTTGATGCCGATGTGAATTATAAAATAGCCAAAGAGTTTACCGATAAAGTAAAAGAAAAGGCGCTTGGTTCAAAAGTGTTATTGGCAGTGAATCCTGGTCAGCAGATGGTGAAGATCGTACAGGATGAACTGACGGAATTAATGGGCGGCACGGAAAGTGATTTTAATATCACGGGTAACCCGGCCATTATATTAATTGCAGGTTTGCAGGGTAGTGGTAAAACAACTTTTAGCGGAAAACTGGCCAATTATCTCAAAACAAAAAAAGGCAAATCGCCTTTGCTGGTAGCAGCAGATATATACAGGCCGGCTGCGATCGATCAATTGGAAGTATTGGGTGGGCAAATAGGAGTGGATGTGTATGCCGAAAGGGAAAATAAAAACGCTGTATCTATTGCTCAAAATGCCATTAAAGAAGCCCGGTCAAAAAACAAAAATGTTATCATCATCGATACTGCCGGCCGCCTGGCGGTGGATGAAGTGATGATGACAGAAGTGGCAAATGTGAAGGCTGCCATTAACCCACAGGAAATATTATTTGTGGTGGACAGTATGACGGGCCAGGATGCAGTTAACACGGCGGCAGCGTTTAATCAGCGCCTTGATTTTACCGGTGTGGTACTTACAAAACTGGATGGTGATACAAGGGGTGGTGCAGCTTTATCAATTAAGTACACTGTAAACAAGCCAATCAAGTTCAGCAGCAGCGGCGAAAAAATGGAAACGCTGGATGTATTTTACCCTGAAAGGATGGCACAGCGTATTTTGGGGATGGGTGATATTGTTAGCCTGGTAGAAAAGGCACAGGAACAATTTGATGAGGCGGAAGCAAAAAAATTGGAGAGGAAGATCCGTAAGAACCAGTTTGATTTTGAAGATTTTAAAACCCAGCTGCAGCAGATAAAAAAAATGGGCAACCTGAAAGACCTGATGGGAATGATACCGGGTGTAGGAAAGCAAATAAAGGACCTTGATATAAATGACGATGCTTTTAAAGGCATTGAGGCTATGATAAACTCTATGACACTGGAAGAGCGGAGAAACCCGGATGTAATAAATCCCAGCCGTAAGCAGCGTATTGCAAAAGGAAGTGGAAAAGATATTGCAGAGTTGAACCAGTTCTTAAAACAGTTTGAGCAAATGAAAGACATGATGAAAATGATGAACAAGATGCCGATGGGAAGAATGCCGGGAATGGGAAGGCGGTAATTTTCATACATTATCTTAGCGTGAGTATTATAAACCAAAATATTTATGTGGTATAGCATTACACTTGTCGTGGGTATTATACTAATAGTCTTTGCTATTATATTATTAAACAGGTCATTGTCATTTTTACGCAATAGTGAACGGACAATCGCTACGGTGATCGAACTAGAAAGAAATAACGCATTTGACGGCGACACATATAACCCCATATTTAAGTTTAAAACAAGCCTGGGGAAAGAAGTTATTTACAAACATTTTGTATCAAGTAGCCCGGCCACTTGGTACATAGGAGAAACTGCAACAGTGGTATACGATCCAGGTGATCCTTCAGATGCCAAACTTTTAACTTACTTCGGCGCATTTAGCTGGACAATTGTACTAATGGCAATTGCAATGCCTTTGATCGTAATAGGCGGAGGTTATTTTCTTTCACAATCTTTTTTAAAGTGACCTGGTGGCTTTTGATGTGATCTTTACGGCCGTCAACTCCGGTCCCTATTGTTTTTTTGCAAAAAAGGGCTGTAATTTTAGGCTTTCCCGGCAACCTTTTACTCCCGTTTTGCGATTTTTATGCAAACCAGTCAAAGAAGCCAGGAAAAGAACCAATTATAAAAGGAGAAATTTTGCCAGACAGGCTGCAGCTCAAACATATCATCCAGGGTTGCGTTACTGCAAATAGGCAAAGTCAAAAAGAGTTTTATCAACTCTATTACGGCTTTGTTATGGGTATATGCATGCGCTATTGCAATACGCATGACGATGCAATGGAAGTGGCAAATGACGGCTTTATTAAAATATTCAGAACGCTGCCACAGTTTGAGCCCCGCCACGAAAACTTTGAAGCCTCATTAATGGGCTGGATGAAAAGCATCATCATTAATACAGCGATCGACCATTTCCGGAAAAACAAAAACAATTACCTGGTAGGCGACATCAAAGAAGAACACCAGGAAATGACAGATGCTACCGCTTCTGCCATTGACCGCATGAGTTATAAAGAGATAATGGAGTTGGTACAGCGGTTATCGCCGGGATACAGAACAGTTTTTAGCCTGCATGTGCTTGACGGGTACAAACATGAAGAAATAGCAGCGCAATTAAACATATCAGTAGGAACATCTAAATCAAATCTTGCAAAAGCAAGAAGTAATATCCAGAAAATGCTTAGAGAAGCAAACCTAAAATTTTATGAACAGCAAAAAGCCGGTTGAACATATTGAAGATAAAATAAAGCAGGCTGCTGAAAACTACCAGCCTCCCTTTGATGAGAAGGCATGGAAGGCTATGGAGGCAAAGCTTGACGGCGATGATAAAAAACGCAGGCCGCTATTATGGTGGTTTGTGCTGCCGCTCCTGCTGGCTGGAGGATACGGCATTTATACTTTAAGTAATAAACAAGACGTAAAAAAAGCTACAGTAGCTGAAAGCAAAGTAATACCTGGAAAACAACAAGAAAATGTTCCGGTTGATGGCGATAAGCAAAGCGGATCTACAACTGCTGCGATAAATGCGTCAACTACAAATACAACAGCACAGGCTGATAACGAAAATGCAGTAAACAAACCCAATAATACTACGGGTGTACCTGAACCATCCGTCATCAATAATTTTAACAACAACGATCAGCCCGGTACTTCAACTGCAGATAAAAAACCGGTAAAGAGCAATGACATTGCAACAGGTGCGCCATTAGCGAAAGAAGGTAAGATCAATTATAAGAAAAATGGAAAACTGCATGCAACCAGTAGCGGTGGCCAGGTTGACATTGCTGAAGAAAGTAAAACAACAATAGCGGAAGAAGGATCAGCAACAAACAACATAAATAAAGAAGTTACAAAGCCCGTTGAAACGGTAACCAAAGAAAAAGAAGCGATTGCAACAATACAAAAGCCCGGGTTGGTAAAGCAGGATGATAAAAAAGAAAATAAAGAAGAGTCAGGTAAAAAAATAGTTGACAACAAGAAAGAGCAAAAGCCTGTAGAAGCGAAACAGGAAAAGCAAAAAGGTAAAAATCAGGGTGGTTTTTATGCACAGTTAACAGGCGGTACGGATGCAGGCAGCATGCACTTGTTTTCATTTGATAATAGCAGCATCACCGGGAAATTTGGTTTGGGGCTGGGGTACAAATTTGGGAAAAGATTTAGTGTGCAAACAGGCTTCTATATAACCAATAAAAAATATAGAGCAGTGGGTGCCGACTATAAAATAAAAGCAGGTTCTCCTATGGGTATGTACCCTATTGAAAAGATAAAAGCAGCGAGCCTGGTATATGAAGTACCGCTGGCAATAAAATATGATATTATCAGTAAGCCTTCTTTTATTCTTTTTGGTACAGCAGGAGTATCATCTTATATCATGCAAAAAGAAAAATATAATTGTTTTTACGATTATTATGGTACCACGTACGAAAACGAATGGGATTATACCGGTAATAAACATTTCTTCTCAACAGCTGTTTTCTCTTTTGGTATTGAAAAGAAATTGTCAGGAAATTTATTCTTACTGGCAGAACCATCATTCAGTATTCCGCTTAGTGGTGTAGGTGATGGCAAAATGAAAATTTATTCTTCTTCTTTACAGGCAGGTGTTAAATATTATTTTGGAAAGAAGTAATAAATCTTCCCGTAAGAAGCAACTTTTATAATGCCTGTTACGAATGTTTTGTAAAACCAATTATATGATTTACAAAACAGTACCCCCCGCAGGCAGGTTGTTTTTATTTGTGTCTGCAGCATATTTCATTTCATGCAGTAAAGAAAGCAACCCTGCTCCTCCACCATCAGATCCATGTGCTGGTAAAACGATCGTTATTACTGCTACGCCCACGTCATCAGTTCCGTGTGGAAATACCGGTACTATTGATGTATCAGCTACCGGTAGTACGGGGTTTACTTTTAAATTAAACAGCACCGGCACTTACCAGGCTTCTGGTACATTCACTAACGTTAGTGCAGGCACTTATACTATTTTTGCAAAAGATGCTGGCGGTTGTGAAAAATCCAAATCTGTTACGGTAAGCCCATCTGGCGCTGCCGGTCCTTTGTTTACAGCAGTAAAAAATTTAATGGCGGGCACTTGTCAACCCTGTCACAATAATTCTGTACAAAATGGAGGTAAAAACTGGGCTGTTGATTGCAACATTGTACAGTTCCAGGCCAGGATAAAGGTAAGGGCAGTGGATGAAGGCACTATGCCACAGGGCGGACCTGAACTTACCCCAACCCAAAAGGCCGTTATCACGAACTGGATAAATGCCGGCGGCAGGTATACAGATTAAATTTTTTTTGCAAGCTTTTTCTTTTGGGCAATGCAAAAGCCATTTTCTGGTTAAATGTGAAGATTTGAGATTATTTATTTGGCAAGCGCCAATCAAAATTTGGATATTTTTAAACATCCCTTTATCTTCGCCATCCCTTGTTTAAGGTGGAATTAAACCCTATTTTGTAACCCAAAAAAATGTCTATTTTTTATGGCTGTTAAAATGAGACTGCAACGCCATGGCTCTAAAAAGAGACCATTCTACTTCATCGTAGTAGCAGACGCAAGAAGCCCACGTGATGGCAAATTCATTCAAAAACTTGGTACGTACAATCCACTGACCGTTCCGGCTACAATCCAGATCGATCGTCAGAAAGCATTGGACTGGTTGCACAAAGGTGCTCAACCAACTGATACTGTACGCCGCATCCTTTCTTTTAAGGGTGTATTGTATTTGAAACATTTGTTACGTGGTGTAAGTCTTGGTTTGTTTGATGAAGTGGCTGCCATGCAAAAATTTACTGCATGGACATCAGAACATGACACACATGTGGCGAAACGTCATGCGGCACACAAAAAAGCCAGAAGGGACGACCGCAATCAACCTGTCGTAAGAAAAGTTGAAACTGCAACCGCCCCTGAAGCTCCAGCTGCACCGGCAGAAGAAGCAAAAACAGAGGAATAATACACTATCTGTTGAGAAATTCTTTAAGCAATCTCATTTGGGATTGCTTTTTTTTTAAGTCTTGGTACTAAGAAAATGAATCAATATTTTAAAATAGGAAAACTGGCTGCCAGTTTTGGACTGAAAGGTGAAGTTGTGCTACAACATAACCTGGGAAAAAAAACATCCTTAAAAGGTATTGAAGCAATTTTTGTGGAAGAAGGCAAAGACAACTTTATGCCTTATTTTATTAGCTCTACTTCTATAAAAAATGATAAAGAAATTTTTCTAAAGATTGAAGGAATTGATACAAAGGAAACTGCCCGTAAACTTACGCCTAAAGAAGCCTGGATAACTGAAGAGGATTTTAAAAAATTTGCCGCCAGATCATCACCTATTTCATTATTAGGTTTTCATTTAATAAATGAAGAGGAAGATCTTGGTGAAATATTGGAAGTAATAGAACAACCGCACCAGGTATTATGCTCCATTTTGTTAGACGGCAAAGAAGCATTGATACCCATACACGAAGAATCGTTGGATAAAGTAGATAAGAAAAACAGGAAAGTGTATGTAATGCTGCCCGATGGCCTGCTGGATATTTACCGCTGATAATAACAATACCCCGTCAGCGGTTGCAAACCCTGACGGCGGTTCTAAAAAACTAAGTTTTACTCACTTGTATATAACTCTATAAAAAACTGAGGATGTCTTTATTTTGTACCTTGTAAATGTGAAAACATCACCTCAACGCATTATTGCTCATTTTGACCTGGATTCATTTTTTGTTTCGGTGGAGATATTAAACGATCCTTCATTGAAGGGTAAGCCTGTGTATGTAGGTGGACATGAAAGGGGCGTAGTAGCAGCTGCCAGCTATGAAGCAAGAAAGTTTGGTATTCACTCCGGTATGCCCAGTGCACAGGCACGCAAACTTTGTCCTGCTGCCATTGCAGTAAGGGGTACAAGAGGAGAATACAGCAGGTACTCAAGATGGGTAACCAATATCATTGCTGCGAAAGCCCCTTTGTTTGAAAAAGCATCTGTTGATGAATTTTATCTTGACCTTACTGGTATGGATAAATTTTTTAATCCCCTTCAATGGACAATTGACCTGCGTCAACAAATTATTGAGGAAACACAACTGCCGATCTCTTTTGGCCTGTCATGCAATAAAATGATGGCCAAGATGGCCACCAACGAAGCCAAACCCAATGGTTATTTGCAAATACCTTTTGGAAAAGAAAAAGAATTTTTAGCGCCGCTGGCAGTTGATAAAATTCCCGGTGTGGGTGAACATACACATGCTATACTAAAGTCAATGGGTATTTATACCATTGCTGATATCAATAAGTTTACTGTTGACGAACTGGAAGAGCGGCTTGGTAAATGGGGAAGTGATCTGTACAATAAAAGTTTTGGTATTCACAATGGTGAAGTACACCAATACCACGAATCAAAATCAATTTCATCTGAAAATACATTTGAAGAAAATAAAACCGATCTTGATTTTTTAATGAGTGAGATCGTACGGCTTACCGAAAAGATCGCTTATGAATTACGGATCGATAAGAAAGTAGCAGGCTGCATTGCCGTTAAAATACGGTATCCTGATTTTGAAACGACTTCTAAACAAACAACCGTTCCGTATACCTGCGCTGATGATGAGATCATTCCCATTGCAAAAAAACTGTTTCACCAATTGTATAAAAAAGGGCAGCCTGTGAGATTATTGGGAGTAAGACTAAGTGAGTTAACAAATGATGCGATCCAAACAGACCTTTTTGAAAATAAGGAGAAGAAAACAGATCTCTATAAAGCTATTGATGATGTAAAGAACCGCTTTGGAAAACTAAAGATCAAAAGAGCTTCATCGAATTAATAAACTGTTTGTAAAAAATAAGGGCCCTGGAAAAACCGGAGCCCTTATTTATATTGTTTAGTAAGGTTTTCTTGTTCGCTGCCTGCTCCTGCCTTCGTCCGACGGTCTTTTAAAACCACCATCTGCTTCATTCATTCTTACCATACGGCCATTATATTTTTTGCCATCCAGGCTTTTGATCATCCGGCCTGCTGCTCCTTTGTCTACTTCTACCCAACTGTTCATTTCCCTCATATCAATTTTGCCGAGTATTTCCTTTTTTAAATTGCTTTCGTCTAAAATGAACTGTAAGAAACTTGCTTTGTAAAAACCATCTTTTGTACCGAGGTTAATAAACAAACGTGTATAGCCGGTATCTCTTTGATTGAAATTGGTTCTTTCCCTTCTGCTGCCATCACGTTGACCTCCATGATCCTGGCGCTGGTTGAAATCTCTTTTGTTGTTAGCGTTCAGGTCCTCCGCATTTTCATAGTATTTTAAAAAGTGGCTGAACTCCAATGCAGCTACTCTCTGCAATACTTCTTCCTTGCTTACAGCTTCAAATTTTTTCATCAGGTCGGGCAGGTAAGTTTCATAATCACCATGCGATACATCAGCCTGTATCAGTTTGTCCATAAAATGAAAGAATTGCTTGCGGCAAACTTCTTTACCACTTGGGGCATCCATTTTATTAAACTTGGCATTCACCATACGTTCCAGTGAGCGGATCTTGAATAATTCCCTGCTGTGGCAGATAGAGATACAAATACCGCTTTTACCTGCACGGGCAGTTCGTCCGCTTCTATGTGTATACACTTCTATATCGTCAGGCAATTCGTAATTGATAACATGCGTAATGCCATCCACATCAATACCTCTTGCTGCCACATCGGTAGCGATCAATAATTGTAAATGCTTGCTGCGAAAGCGACCCATCACTTTATCTCTCTGCTGTTGTGTAAGATCACCATGCAGTGCTTCGATCTCGTATCCTTCTTTCACTAATTTTTCAGCAATATCCTGTGCATCAGCTTTTGTACGGGTAAAGATGATACCATACATACCTGGATTAAAATCGATATAACGTTTCAGCGTTTCATAACGGTGATGGGCAGCCACAGCAATATACTGGTGGTCGATGTTTACATTGCCGCTGTTCTTTTTACCAACAGTGATCTCTTTAGGACTCTCCATAAAGTTTTTAGCAATGGCCCTTACTTCCGGCGGCATAGTGGCACTGAATAGCCATATACTTTCCCTGTTGATCGTATTTTTTAAAACAAAATCAATATCATCTCTAAAGCCCATGTTAAGCATTTCATCAGCTTCATCAAGCACTACATATTTTACTTTTTGCAGGTCAATAGCTTTTCTTTCTATAAGATCGATAAGCCTGCCCGGTGTAGCTACTACAATTTGCACCCCTCTTTTAAGGTTACGAATTTGCATAACGATAGAAGCACCACCATATACAGCTTCATTAAAAATTCCTTTGCTGTGTTTACCAAACTCTGTCAGGTCGTTGGTGATCTGTAAGCATAATTCTCTTGTAGGGCATACGATCAATGCCTGCGGATGACGCTCTGCTTTATTCATTAAATGCAGCAATGGGAGACCAAAAGCTGCTGTTTTACCGGTACCGGTTTGTGCAAGACCTACAAAGTCGGTGGTCCCTGATAATAGAACAGGAATAGCCTGTTCCTGTATTGGTGTGGGATTTTCAAAACCTAATTCGGTGATTGATTGTAATAATTGTTCGTTCAGGCCAAGGGCCTCAAATGCATTCATGTACAAATTTTTGTGTTTACATGAAATGCTGGTCGCCTGTTGTTACGCTGATTAAAAATCCTGTGAGAGAAAGTAAAATATCCCTGTCAACAGCTGGGTGCACCTCATGCAATCCTGTTAATAATAAAAAACCGGCGCAAAGCTAAGGTATTTCACCGGGAGTTGATCATTTAATTTGAATCTTTATTATTCAGTATTAAGTCAAAGCATAAACGAAAAATAATTACCTGCAACAAGGCCGCTAACTGCTGTGATATTACTTTTGAAAAAAATTAAACTTTTACGCTGCAAAAAGGTCTTTTGTTGTAATTGCTTATTTAATCCCTCATGCAAAAAACTTTATTATCACTGCTGTTGTTCTTTATTTTTTGTGACAAAGCTCATTCGCAGGATAGTACTGTGAATTCAGCAGAGCCTGCATTCGATTCCCTGGCGCTTATGAAGGACCTGCTTGATCTCCTCGACTCAGCAAATACACCAGAAAGCTATGGAATGGCAACTATTGGAATTGGCAACAGGGTATTCAGCCTGCACAATAATCAATTGAATGCAAGACAGACCACTACTTCTACGCTGGTATATAACCCTTCGATTGGCTATTTTCATAAAAGTGGCTTTAGTATTTCAGCAGGCGCTACATTGTTAAATGATGCAACAAAAGGTTTTGGTACTACGCAATATTCCATAACACCTGCATTTGACATGGTTAATAAGAACTGGTCTTTTGGTGTTTCTTATTCAAGATATTTTATTAAAGACAGGTTTTCACCTTACTCATCGCCTGTTCAAAATGACCTGTATATGTATGCCGGGTATAAAAAAACCTGGTTAGAGCCCGGGATTGCAGTGGGTTATTCTACAGGAAATTTTAACGAGATCAATTCATTTACTATACTGCTTACAGGAAATACCTATACAGATACCGGTACATATAAATTAAAAGCATTTTCCCTGACTGGTTCAGTAAGTCACGATTTTCAATGGAGTAGTTTGTTCAGTAAAGACGATGCACTTGAATTTACACCATCGCTTATGCTCAACTGCAGTGCAGATTCTACGGAAAATGTATCTCATACTATTGGACAAAATTTGATACGTTTTTTGAAACGGCGTAAAAGATTACCAAGGCTTTCCGGTAAAAATAATTTCCAGGCCCAATCCGTTGCATTGAGTATAGATCTTAATTATTCGATCGGCAAATTCAACATCCTGCCACAGCTTTATCTCGACTATTATCTTCCTGCAACAGATGAGAAGCGGCTAACCCAAACGTTTACCTTTGCTGTTGGTTATACTTTTTGATCAGCCACTTAACAAAAGATTATTATTTTTAAAAAATTGTTGGCACATTCATTGGGTTACCTGCTAATACAAAAAAATATTTATGAAATCATTCCTTTTATCAGCAACATTTATTGCAGTATTATTTTCTTCATCCTCTGCTCAAAAAGATAAAGACAAATCGTATGGTTATGGTGTGGGTATTAAAGTGGGTACCAATATCAATAAGATCGCAGGACAGTCTTTCAAAAATCAATTTACATATGGTTACAGCGCCGGTGCTTTTGCCGATATCAAATTGAATAACGAATGGAGTATACAGCCTGAGGTACTTTTTAACCAGGTGAGTGCGGATACTTCTAATCAATTTCGTGACCTGTATGATCTGAGCATCGATAAAATATCCAGGATCAAACTCAATTATCTTACAATCCCCGTGTTAGTGAATTATCACGTATCAAAAGGTATAGCATTACAATTTGGACCCCAACTTGGGATCCTGATCAACCAGAATAAGGACCTGCTCGAAAACGGTAAGGAAGCATTTAAGAGTGGGGACTTTAGTGTACTGGGTGGTTTGCAAATAAAATTTTCAAGTATCAGGTTGTATGGCCGCTATGCTATTGGTCTTAATAACCTGAATGATATTGATAATAAAGACAAGTGGAGAAATCAAAGTATCCAGTTGGGTATTGGGCTTACATTGTTGTAGAAATTACTGCAGTAGTTTTTTATAAACTGCCATCATACTATTAGCATAATTCTCTTTTGAAAACTTTTGAGCTTGTTGTTTTCCTTTTAGGATCATGGAAGCGGCAAGCTCTTTATTATTTGCAATATTCCTCATGTGGTTGGCAAGGGTATCAATATCATGCGGCTCAAAATACAAGGCTGCCTCACCACCTACTTCGGGCAGGCAACTTGCATTGCTGCTGATAACAGGCAGATCGCTCCACAAAGCTTCCAATAAGGGAGCGCCAAAACCTTCAAAGATGGAAGGATAAATAAGGGCTAATGCCTGCTGGTAAATGGCAGGAAAATCAGCCGCCGTACTAAACCTGGATGCTGCACTTTGCGGCATTTCATTTAGCAAAATAAGAAGATGTCCCAGGCCGTTAGCGGTCATTAAATTCTTTGCTTCCTCTTTTTCTTTTTTGCCATTGCCAATTACCACTAATGGTATTTGCAGCCCATCTTTCAGCATTACCATTGCTTTGCAAATGGCGATCAAATTTTTTCTTGGGGCGATAGAACTTACAAAAAGAAAATATTTTTCCGGTAAACCGTACAAGTGTTTTACTGACTGCTTCTCATTTTCATTTACCAGTCGTTGAAAAATGGGATTGCAACTTTGGTATACAACCGTGATCTTTTCAGCCGGTACTTTATAGAATTCTATAAGGTCATTCCTGGTTTGCTCACTTATCGCCACAACTGTATCTGCCACCCGGCAGGCATATTTTATTTTCCATCGATGCACATAGCGTTCATCCAAATTGTATGTTTCAGGAAAGCGTTCAAAGATGATATCATGTACCGTAACCACACTCTTTGCACCCGAACGGCGGATACCATTTGGCAATTCATTACTTACGCCATGATAAATATCAACAGCATAGTCTTTGATCGCTTTTACCATACCATACCGGCGCCAAACGGCAGGAAGCGTTTTATAAAAATCACCGGAAGGAAACACTGCATCAGCCTGTGGGATATCATTTAAATTGAAGAGATCAGTTTTTTCTGGTGCAAATAGAACATACTTTTCATTTGGATAATATTCAGCCAGCACGGGCAGCAGGGAGCGGATATAATTACCTAACCCTGTTTTGTTTTGATACGCCCTTTTACCGTCGTAGCCGATGATCATGTTGAAAAATATAATTGCTGTGCAAGATAGAGAAATGAAAGCTTCCTGCTGTTTTCAATAAAATAGCAACAATAAAAATTTATGGGTCATTATATTCCTGTTTACAGGCGCAGGTATTTACTTTTGCAAAAAATAAAGCAAATGAGCGAACTCAAATCATTGATACAGGAAGCCTGGGCCAACAGGGAATTGCTAAAAGAGAATAGCTATTCAGAAGCCGTACGAAAGCTGATCGAAGAAGTTGACAAAGGAAGATTGCGTACAGCATCTCCTACGGAAGAGGGTTGGCAGGTGAATGAATGGGTAAAGCAGGGCGTGCTGATGTATTTTGCTATACAGCAGATGCAAACCTATACCTTACCGCCATTTGAGTTTTATGATAAAATGCAATTGAAAAGCGGCTATGCAGCACTGGGAGTGAGGGCTGTACCGCATGCAGTAGCAAGATATGGCGCCTTTATTGGCAGGAACGTGGTACTGATGCCAAGCTATGTTAATATTGGCGCTTATGTAGACGAAGGTACTATGGTGGATACATGGGCTACAGTGGGCAGTTGTGCACAGATCGGGAAAGGTGTACACCTTAGCGGTGGCGTAGGTATTGGCGGTGTGCTGGAGCCATTACAGGCGGCGCCGGTAATAATTGAAGATGGCGCTTTCATCGGCAGCCGTTGTATAGTAGTGGAAGGCGTAAGGGTAGAAAAGGAAGCAGTATTAGGTGCAAATGTGGTGCTGACACAATCAACAAAGATCATTGATGTGAGTGGCGCCGAACCTGTAGAATATAAAGGACGTGTTCCTGCAAGAAGTGTAGTGATCCCGGGTACATATAATAAGAAATTTGCTGCCGGCGAATATGGTGTAAGCTGTGCACTCATCATTGGACAGCGCAAGCCAAGCACCGACCTAAAAACAAGTTTAAATGATGCATTACGGGATTTTAATGTGAGCGTATAAAAAAGTAAGAATTTAAAAGCCAAAAAGGAAGTTCTAAATGCTGGAATATTTACTTTTTACTTTTGCTTTTTGACTTTACATTTGCAACCCCTGATCCCGGAAGTTATCGGGAAAATGCCCAGATGGCGAAATTGGTAGACGCACTGTGTTCAGGTCGCAGCGTCCGCAAGGATGTGCTGGTTCGAATCCAGTTCTGGGCACTAAAAAACTCAAACGAAAGTTTGGGTTTTTTCTTTTTAGGCAGATCAAGCCAAAATGGAAACTGTCACCTTATATCAATAACTCCATAGTACAAATCTACCATTGCTCTTTCTTCCGTATAGCCGCAAGTTTGTGATGTAAAAACAACATTAATAAAGTTACGCTAGTGGCTATGAAGACTTTCTCCATCGTATGTAGTACAAATCTACCATTGCACAGCTTCACCGCCTGTTACAATTTTGCAATACAAAATTACAGCAATAAAGATCAATTAAAAAGTTATGGCAGTATTAATTAAAACTAAAGTAAAGGGGCAAACTACAGAGGGTTACAATTCTGTGCTGGCTGCAGTGAGGGAATCAATAAGACAGGCGCCTGGCTTTATCATGCACTGTGCACATCCGGCAGAAGAGGCATGGGATGTATACGAAATATGGCAATCCAAAGCACAGGCAGATGAATGGTTTGCAAAATTCGTTGTTCCCAATTTGCCTGCTGGTATTCATCCAAAAAGGGCATATGTGGAGTTGCACGCCATTATTACCCCTTTTGAATAATGAAAAAAATTTCTAACTAAATAAAAAACAAAAATGAAACTATTAGCAATTGCAGCAAGCCTTCTGCTTGCAACCACAACAAATGATGTATTGACCGGCAGGTGGGAAACACCGGTTTCAGAAAAAGGGAACACAACTGGTATTGTATTTAAAGGCAGTAACCTGATGGAAGCATATATTAACAAGAAACCTTTTGTGAGTGGTAAGTATTTTTTTAATGCTGCAGACAGCGTAGTGTCTTTTGTGGACAATGGCTGTAACAATGTTACCGCAGTATATAAAGTACAGCTCTTTAGCAATTCAGACTCTATGAGGTTTACGCCAATAATGGACAATTGTACAGAGCGGCTTCATGGTATGATCCGGTTAGTAATGGGCAGGGTTAAATAATAAAGAATGAAAAAGTATATAGTAGTAATGGCAGTGTGCATAGCAGTGATCGGCTTGCAGGCAACATCAATAAAAAATAATGAACCGACAAAAGCAACATTAGGTGAGTTATTGTTCTTTGATCCTATTTTATCAAAAGATAAAACAATAAGCTGTGCCAGTTGTCACAAGCCAGCTGCTGCGTTTGCGGATACGCTTGCAGTAAGTATTGGAGTAAATGGAAAGAAAGGTAGCCGCAATACTCCTACTGCTATGAATCTTGTATTGGCTAAATCATTTTTTTGGGACGGACGTGCTGCAACACTGGAAGAGCAGGCGCTTGCGCCGATTGCCAATCCTGATGAAATGAACTTGCCAATAGCAGAAGCAGTGAGTCGCTTGCAGGGCAATGAGCAATACAAAATGCTGTTTGCAAAAGTGTTCAACAGCGAACCGAATGAAAAAACATTGGCCCTGGCATTAGCCGCTTTTGAACGAACACTTGAAACCAGCGACAGTCCTTTTGACAACTGGAAGTTCAGCGATGACAGTACTGCAGTAAGCGATGCAGTAAAAAGAGGCTTTGTCATTTTTAATGAAAAAGGTAAATGTATCAAGTGTCATTTTGGAAGCGACTTTACTGCAAATGAATTCCGCAACATTGGTTTATTTGACGGGAAAAAATTAAGCGACAGCGGCAGGTACAATGTAACCCATAAAGAAGATGATATTGGAAAATTCAAAACCTCATCACTCCGGAATATTGCTATCACAGCACCATACATGCACAACGGCATGTTCAAAACACTCGATGAAGTAATTAATTTTTACAATGACACAAAAAAAGTTGTGCCGGGTGCTGTGAACACAGACACGCTGCTGGCAAAACCGCTTGGGCTTACAAAAAAAGAAAAGCAGGATCTAAAAGCATTTATGCTGTCGCTTACTGATAAGAAGTTTATAAAGAATACAAAAAGCGATACTATTAACCCAAAGAAATATAAAAAGGCAAACCCAAAAAAGAATATTGCAGTTGCCCCTCATCCCATCCTGATCACTATTTAAAAAAAACTATGAAACATTTTATTGAACTCAACAAATTACAGGTAAAAGACAGTTTGCCTGGAGCTACAGCTTCTTATTTTGAAACAAACAATTTCACCGTTGCTTATACAGAAATGAAGGCAGGTGCAATTGTTCCGATACATGAGCATCCAAACGAAGCAGTAGATATAATACTTGATGGTATACTTGAAATGCAGGTGGATGATAGGTCCAGCCTGATCACAACCGGCATGATGAGCTTTGTGCCTTCCAATATGCTGCATGGCGCCAAAGCCATTACCGATTGCAAAGTGGTCTCCATTTTCTATCCTAAAAAAACCTTGATGTAATGAGAAAAACAGCAAGAAGGGTTTTTATAAACCCTGTTTTTGAAGATAAGGTAACAGTTTTAGAGAATATAGAAGAAACGGGTGGCCAGTATTTTCTTTGCGAACTGGAAGTAGCACCAGGAGGTAGTAATTTCATGCATGTTCACAGTGCCTTTGAAGAAACATTTACTGTAGTAAAAGGTGTATTGGGTATAGCGCTTGATAAAAAGAAGCACTATTTGCAACCAGGAGAATCTCTCACTGTCCCGCTTTATTCCTCTCATCATTTTTTTAACGACACTAAAGAGAGGGTTACCTGTCTTATAAAATTTACACCGGGACATGATGGTTTTATAAAAGGACTTGCCATTGCTTACGGACTTGCAGTAGATGGTAAAACAAACGGTAAGGGTTTGCCAAAAAGCTTAACACATCTTGCATTATTGGTTTTACTTACGGATACAAAACCTACCGGTGTGTTGGGTATGCTGTTCCCCCTTTTTAAATGGCTTGCCAGCAAGGCGAGAAAAAAAGGAATGGAAGAGGAGCTGTTGCAGAAGTATTATTATGAAAAATGATTTTAAAACAACTAATAAAAAACAAAAATGAACAAAAATAACTTCAGGAGTTTTCTTCTTTTTCTTTATATCGTTCTTAGTATTTATGGTTTTGGTGCCTGTATGCTCGATTACTTTGGTATTTACGAACCATGGAAACTGGTTGGTGAAAATGAATTTGCCGCCTTTCATACAATGCAGGGAAACAGGATCGTTGGGATCTTTGTTATTCCCTTAGGGATTGCAACGCTAATTGGATTGACAGCATGCATCTTCCCGGTTAATAATGTAAAAAAGATATGGTTACGGCTTTCGATGCTATGCATGTTTATTGTGTGGATATTAAGTTTTACGATTCAGATACCCATTCAATTAATACTCAACACAAGGAAGGATATGCAATTACTAGATGAATTGCTTTTCACCAACTGGTTTCGTTTTGCAGGTGGTGTTGTACAGTTTGTGTTTGTACTTGTTATACTATGGAAATTATTTAAAAGAGAACCGCCGCACGTGGCCATAGCCTGATCTTGATTTTTCACTGGGCTTAATCAAAAAATTAAAAATGAAAAAAGATCATTTCAGGAGTTTATTGCTTTTTCTTTTTATAGTGTCATGTATCTATTGTTATGGCGCAGGCATGATGGATTACTTTGCTATTTATGAGCCGTGGAAGCTGATCGATGAAAAAATATTTGCTTCTTTTCACCAATACCAGGGAGAACGTGTGATTAATATTTTTGTACTTCCCTCTGCGGTAATGACATTATTGAATCTTGCAGCTGCATTATGGCCTGTAGAGTATGTGCAGCGCAAATGGTCGCGGCTTGCTTTGCTTGCTTATGCCTTCGACTGGATATTCAGTTTTACGATGCAGATACCTATACAATTACAATTGGAAAAAGCCAAAGACATGCAATTGATACATGAACTGCTTCGTACCAACTGGTACAGGTTTGCGGCTGATACTATCCAATTTTTGTTTGTGCTGATCTTGCTATGGCAACTGCTTCAAAAAGCACAGCGTTTGAAAATTACCAATTAAATACAACCGATGATACTAAAAAGAGAAACGAAAGTTATTTGTCAAATATGTTTTTGTCCCACTTGCGAAACTCGTAATATTTGCTTTTAGGTTCCCCGGTCCATCCATTTATTCCTTTTTTCTTAGGCAAGAAATAACAGTGAATATATAACAGTGGAATAATAAAAATCGCTAAAAAACTCATTGACAACAACCTGCCACAGTAAAATGAAATAGCACAAACTATTAAGAGGGTCATAATGTATTTGCCTACCCTCCTGGCCTTTGGGGTTCGTTCTTCAAAATGGCCCATTAGTATATTTCCAAGAGCGTAAATAATACTTACAATGGCTATTTCAAACCAAAGCGAATCTGTGTTGAACATATGATTTAATTAACGAGTTAAGCTGTCATGTTTAATAATTCAACAGTATTGTTCACGCTGAATTTTTCAAACAGTTTACTTTTAATATTCCTCACGGTGTTATGACTGATGCTCAACTGCCAGGCAATTTCTTTTGTAGTGAGTCCCTGTTTTATCAGCGTAACCAATTCACTTTCACGACCGGTTAGCTTTTTTGCCTGTGAAGGTTTGTGTTCTAAAATTTTCTGCAGTGTGCCATCCTGTTTAAATATTTCCATCTTTACACCATTGAAAACAGTTTCAGCCGGTGAAGAGCGGATTACGCAGTAGTGAACAACAGCTCCTTCAGAATTAATGAATGATGCTTTTTCATCAAGCAGGTATTGATATTGCCCGTCTTTGTGGCGAAAACGATAATGGAGTACCATCCGCATTTTGTGATAATCCTGCGGTGCCTGTGCTTTCATAAATGATTCAAGGAAAAAAAGACATTCCTTAAAATCGCTAAGGTCGGCTTCATGAAGTTGTGCAAGATAACTGGCAAGCTCCCTGAAATGGGTAGCCATATATTCAGCACTGTAGCCAAAAATATTTTCGCAGTTGTCGCTAACATAAAAAAAACTTCCATGCTGCGCCGGGCAGGTAATAACGGTACATCCCGGGAACAGTTTGTGAATACTATATAATGCCTGGGCAATGCTGTCATCTTCTGCGGGTGTGGCAGGGAGTGTCTCGTTGTCAATATAGTTAAGTATCCTTATGGTTTGTAATGCAACGGATGCGGATGTAGACATAAGCTATACTTTTTAAAAGAAATCTGTTGAGCAAAACTAGTGCCTCACTTAGTACAGGCATCTTAAAAATGGTGAACGGTCGTTTATAACTATTGAACGTTTTAGCCCGCCCCGTCAAACGTTTGCGTATTATCACCCAATCATTCAGAATGTTGCTATTATTGTATTGTTTTAATATGTACATTATGCAATTGCAAGGCGATATACCCATACAATTAAAGGAATTTGTCAGTGCAGCTTCGATACTGGTCCGTTCTCCCGGCCGGATTAATCTTATAGGTGAGCATACAGATTATAATGATGGATTTGTTCTGCCTGCAGCAATAGACAAGGCAGCTTACATATCACTAACTCCACGAAGCGATAACGAAATTCATTTGCATTCATTGGATCTAAAGGATATGTATTTTACTACTGTTGATACGATAGCTCCTTCTGCCGGACCATCATGGACGAATTACTTACTGGGAGTAGTAGCCCAATTTGTAAAGGCAGGTGTTACTGTAAATGGTTTTGATGCAGCGCTTACTGCTGATATACCCATGGGTGCAGGGCTTTCTTCATCTGCTGCTGTAGAGTGTGCTATGGCAATGGCATTGAATGTTTTTACAAAGGCAGGTTTTGATAAAATCACTTTAGTGAAGATGGCACAGAAAGCCGAGCATGAATATGCAGGCGTGCAATGCGGTATCATGGACCAGTTTGCCAGTATGATGGGAAAGGATAAGCATGTAATAAGACTGGATTGCCGTTCACTCGAATATCATTATGAACCGTTTGATATTGACGGGTATAAAATTGTTTTGCTGGATACAAACGTAAAACATTCGCTTGCTTCATCTGAATACAATGTACGGCGAAAACAATGCGAAGCTGGTGTGGCAATGATCCAAAAGTACCATAATGAAGTGAGTAGTTTACGTGGCGCTACGATGCAAATGCTTGATAAATATGTATTATCACAAGACACAATAATTTACAACCGCTGCAAGTATGTAGTAGAGGAAAATAGCCGCTTACTGCAAGCATGTAATGACCTGGAGAAAGGAGACCTTATATCATTTGGAAAAAAAATGTTTGAAACACATTACAGCCTTAGTAGATTGTATGAAGTAAGTTGTCCTGAACTTGATTTCCTGGTGGAACATGTTAAAGCTGACCCAGCAGTATTGGGAGCAAGAATGATGGGTGGAGGATTTGGCGGCTGTACGATCAATATTGTGAAGGAAGATGCAGTTGATCAATTGATAGCTGAAACAGGCGAGAAGTATGGCAGCGCTATGAATAAAGAACTCCAAGCTTATACGGCTAATATCAAGGAAGGGACTACAATAATAAGTTAGTAAGTAATACATAAAACCTGCATAATGGATAAACTATTGCACACCAAAGACTACCTGGTTTTCTTCATTTATTTCATCATCGTTGCTGGGTATGGATGGTGGATATATAAGTCAAAAAAGGCAGCTACTACAAACACAAAGGATTACTTTCTTGCTGAAGGTTCGCTTACCTGGTGGGCAATCGGTGCTTCTTTGATTGCATCCAATATTTCTGCTGAGCAATTTATTGGTATGAGTGGTTCTGGTTTTAAAATGGGATTGGCTATTGCCAGTTATGAATGGATGGCCGCAGCATCTCTGCTGATCGTGGCAATATTTTTTATGCCGGTGTATCTTAAGAATAAAATATACACCATGCCTCAGTTCCTGAGCAAGCGGTATGATGACAGGGTGAGCATGATAATGGCTGTGTTCTGGCTGTTGTTGTATGTGGTGGTTAACTTAACTTCTATTCTTTATCTGGGCGCATTGGCCATCAGTAGTATTTCCGGGTTAGACTTAACCGTATGTATGCTTGGGCTTGCAGTGTTTGCAGTTTTTATTACACTTGGCGGAATGAAAGTGATCGGCTACACCGATGTGATACAGGTTTTCTTTCTGGTATTAGGTGGATTGGTTACAACATATTTAGCGCTTAATATGGTGGCAGAAAAAAATGGTGTAGCCGGCGCAACCGAAGGTTTAAAAATATTATCAACGCAGGCAAATGATCATTTTCACATGATCTTAAAAAGAGATAATGTGAGTTATATGGACCTTCCCGGGCTTACAGTTTTGATTGGTGGTTTATGGATCGCTAATCTTAATTATTGGGGTTGTAACCAGTATATCACACAAAGGGCATTGGGTGCAGACTTAAAAACTGCCAGAGGTGGTTTGTTGTTTGCCGCTTTCTTAAAAATGCTGATGCCATTGATCGTTGTATTGCCGGGCATAGCTGCTTTCCTGTTACATCGCCAGGGAAATTTTCAAACAGAGATGTTGCAGGATGGCGAGTTGAACCCGGATAAAGCATATCCTGTATTGCTCAACCTTTTGCCTGCAGGATTAAAAGGACTGGCTTTTGCTGCTTTAACTGCTGCAGTAGTTGCTTCACTGGCTGGTAAGGCAAATAGTATCTCTACCATTTTCACACTGGATATTTATAAGAAAAGAATTAACCAGGATGCAAGCGAAAGCAAACTGGTAAGTACCGGCCGCATCACTATTATAGTTGCTATGTTGCTTGCCATTATCATCGCACCTTTTCTTGGTATTGATAAAAAAGGCGGCTTCCAGTTCATACAGGAATATACAGGCTTTGTATCACCGGGTATTTTTGCCATGTTCCTGCTTGGCTTTTTCTGGAAGAAAGCCACTTCTAATGCAGCCCTGTTTGCCACCATCGGCGGTTTTGTTTTCTCTGTGATCCTTAAGTTTCTTCCGGCTATTATGGATCTGTCTTTTCTTGCATCCACAGGTTTTTCTAAAGCAAATGAAAAAGGTGTATTTGAAATTCCTTTTCTCGACAGGATGGGTATTTCATTTGGGCTATGCGTACTCGGTATGTGGTTAATAAGTACTGTTGAAAACAGGAAAGGAGTGCAACCAAAGGGCCTGGAGATCGATAAGAGTATGTTCAGGCTCAATCCTGCTTTTGCGGTAGGCAGTTTAATTATACTAGGGTTGCTGGTGGCGTTGTATACTTTCTTTTATTAGAATTGTAATAAAAATGCAGTTCCTTCACCTTCCTTACTCTGCACCTGTATTGTTCCTTTATGCAGCATCATAATTTGTTTGCATAAACTTAAGCCAATACCGCTGCCTGTTTTTCTTGTACTGAAGAAAGGGATGAATATTTTCTCAAGCAGCTCTTCCGGCATGCCTACACCATTGTCCGCAATTTTGATCACTGCTTTATTGTTGGGTGTGATATAGGCTGATAATTGTATCCTTGGCTCCTGCCTGTCTTTTATAGCTTCTGCAGCATTTACTACCAGGTTGATAAGTACCTGTTCTATCAGGTTCACATCCGCCTGTACCATCAGGTCTGGATCTTTTAAAATAATTTCAAGATCAATGTGTTTCTTTTCAAAGGTTGGCTCCATCAGGTTGTGCAATGTTTCAAAAAGATCACGTACATATATCTGTTCAAGAGAAGGCTTGGTTATTTTATTAAGATTACGATATGTTTCTGCAAATTTTAATAATCCTTCGCTCCGTCGTTTGATGGTGTCAATACCTACTTCAAGATCATCAACCGGGCCGCTTTTTTCCAGCTCACTCACGGCAGCCTTCAACCTGTTTTTTAAAGTATCTGCAAGAGAGGAGATAGGTGCAACAGAATTCATGATCTCATGTGTCATTACATTCAGCAGCTTTGCCCATGCTTTTGATTCTGTTTCTTCCAGTGCTTCATTGATGTTTTGAAATGCGATCAGTTTGTATTTCTTCCCTTCTGTTTGAAATGCGGTGGCACTCAGCAATACTTTTACCGACGTCTTGTCTCCTTTAAGTGTTACTACTTTTTTTTCCCCTGGCAGCAAATTCACTATTTCTTCATGCATCATTTCACTGCGGCGCTGTAATGCCTGTATTGTTTTGATATAAGGTACCTGCAGCATTTGTTTTAATGCTTCGTTCATCCACATTACTTCGCCGGTAGCATGCTCATACGAAAGAATACCGGTATCAACCAACTCCAGTATTTTTTGCAGGTAGACAAATTGCGTTTCTTTTTCCTTTGTAATGATCTTAAATGTGGTGTTGATCTCATTAAAACCTTTCCGCATGGGCTGTAAGGAGGTCGGCGCATTTTTTTCATCAAAGCGTCTTGAGAAATCCCGGTAGTGAACCGATTCTACAAATTGCTGCAGCTCATCATTGCTTTTATTGGTGAATTTAAAAAGATCGAATACCTGGAAGCCGATGATCACAATACAAATAGTGCCAATGGCAGGATAGCCATGTGTTAAAAGAAAAGCTACACCGCTTAAAACAATAAGCAGTAATGCGATCCTGATGGAAAGTATTACCTCAAATCTTTTTGATTTCATGCCTATAATAAAATTATGTCTTTGTTGTTTTTAACCTTATCCTCTTATCCTTTTCCCAAAGGAGAAGGACGGTACTTCGTATCTTGATAAATATTTTATCTTCTACGTCTACATTTATTCTTTATTGCACAAATATGGAGTACTCTAATATTTATCAGTAAACATTTATTTATCTTGGACTCTTTCCTTAGTTCCCCCTTTAGGGGGCGGAGGGGGTGTATTAAATTTCGTACTTGCTCAATCTCCTGTACAATGCTGTTCTTGTAATACCCAACTCTTTTGCAGCTCTCGAAATATTGCCACCATGTTTTTCTATTACCTTCAATATAGTGTTCTTTTCAAGATTGCTTAATTTCATATCGCCTTCTTCTTCACTTTCTGTTTTTACAGATTCGAGAGGAGAAAAGATGATATCGCTGGCTTTTAACTCTTCATCTTCACTCATGATAACAGCCCTTTCAATGCAATACTGAAGTTCTCTTACATTACCCGGGAAATGATATTGCAATAATTTTTCTTTGCAGGCCGCATCAAATTCAGGAACAGGTTTTATATACTTATCGGCATACAATTTTGCAAAATGGTTAGCCAGCATTAAAATATCTTCTTTTCTTTTTCTTAATGGTGGCAGTGTTATTTCCACTGTGTTGATGCGGTAGATAAGATCTTTCCTGAATTTGCTTTCATTGGCCAGTTCATGCAGCGGCAGGTTGGTGGCGCATACAAGACGAATATCAATTGGTATTAGTTCGTTGCTGCCAAGCCGCATTATTTTACGGTTTTGCAATACGGACAACAATTTTGCCTGTTGCTGTAATGTGATGTTACCAATCTCATCCAAAAACAAAGTACCGCCGTTGGCTGCTTCAAACCTGCCGGCACGGTCTTCTCTTGCATCGGTAAAGGCACCTTTTTTATGTCCGAATAATTCGCTTTCAAATAGCGATTCTGTTAAAGCGCCTACATCCACTTTTACAAAAGCATTTTTTGCCCGTACAGATTTTTGATGGATCGCTTGTGCCACCAGTTCTTTCCCGGTACCGTTCTCTCCCAATATTAAAACGTTCGCATCTGTTGGACCAATTTTTTCGATCTTATAAAATATCTCCTGCATCACGTCACTGTTGCCGAGCAACTGTGTACCAATTACTGAATCAGTTGATGCCTTAAGTGAAACAGTACCTGTGGATTTCTTTTTTAAAATTTCTGTGATAGTGCTTACCAGTCTTTCGTTGTGCCAGGGCTTTACAATAAAATCTGTTGCGCCTTCTTTTACAGAACGAACCGCCAGGTCGATATCACCATAAGCAGTGATCATGATCACCGCCATGTCTTTATTGATCTCTTTTACTTTTTTAAGCCAGAAGATACCTTCATTGCCTGTATTGATGCTGCTGTTAAAATTCATGTCGAGCAGCATGAGGTCAAATTTTTTTTCTGCAAATAATGCACGGATATTTTCAGGATTCTTTTCAGTGGTTACTTCTTTCACCTCAGTTTTCAGCAACATCTTTACCGCCGTGAGTACATCGGTATCATCATCCACTACAAGCACACTGGCATTTTTTAAATTCATGGCCTTGTATTTTCTTCGTTATTAAGGATACAATGTTACCATATTTTAAAATTCTTTTCTGCTGTTTGTAAAAAAGCCACCCTTTCGGGCGGCATCATTGTTATTCAGGTACATAGGGAATTGTTATAAAACCAGTTTTCTATAAGGTAACAGAATCACCCCCGCTGAGAACAGCAGGAGTTCAGGTTTATCAGTCTTTCGAGAAGATATTTTGTACTACTTTTTTGCCGAGCGCTGTTCCGGCATCAATACTTGGTATATAATGAATACCGGCATACAATCTTGAGATACCAGCCTCCAAACCGATCGCCATATAAGAAGAATAGGTTCTTGGAGCCATACCCATATAATCATAAGTATGATCAGTAAAAGATTGATTCTTGCCAAACAACTGTTCCAATACTGCTGCGCCGGCTACTGATATCGATGCATGGTTAGAAAGATATTCAGGATGTGCCGGTGTAGTGATGTGTGCATTCCAGTTATTGTATCCCATTACATCCCTGATGTAGGTGATAGGGCGTACAGTAAGTGATTGATATTTTACCTGGAAGCTGCGAATGAACACATCATTTATAGCTGCACCGGTTAATGCATAAGCAAGCACCGCTTTATCAAGCTTTGCATTTTTCGCTTTTATAACCTGCTGAACAATGCTTACCCAATGTCCTGGTGTTGTAACGCCGGGTACATCTCTCCAGTAAAGTGCCATTGCTTTTTGGTCATCTGTCAGCGTTTGTGAAGCATCATATACTTGCTTTACCATTGCATAAAAAGCCGATTGTGGATCTGTTGAATATGCAGGTAAGCTTGCTACAGGAGTATTATTGAGTGAGCCTGCAATGATCGGCCTGTTATTTCCCCAATATGGTGTGGATGGTGCAGCAAAAGCGGGTGCTGTTGGTTGCCATATACCAGTTCCTGCAGGTAAAATATAAGGAGCGCTTGCATTTTTATATCCATCAGTTTCAGCCCAGTTGAATACTGCTGTGGCAACAGCTTTGCCATAGTTTTCAGAGTTGGTAAGAATGGCTGCAGATGCTTTTCCAAGAAACTCTTGCTTGAATGCTGCTTCCAAAGAGTCTATCGCTGCTTTGTCAGTGGCAGTTGCTGTTGGAAACATGCTGCGGTTTATTGTTGCCAGCGTTGCATTAATGTTGGCAGGTAAAAAATAATTGTTGGCATGGCTTGTTTGTGGCAAAGCCCTTAACCCGTTCCATGTAGCAGGCCAGTTATCACCTCCGTTTAAACAAGGCCTCAAAGCTTCATAAGCTGCTACACCTGCGTAAGCAAAATGACGGCTTAATGCCTGGTTGGGTATACCTGTTGCATTACGCATCAGGCGTATCTGCATGGTCATCCATTTATCCAGTACATCAGCAGAATAAATGGAAGCCTTGCTTGGAGGAAAAGGAATGTCGTCCTTTTTACAAGAAGTGAAAACTAAAGCAATTGTTGTGAATCCGATGAACATCAGGGACAATACGAACCCGTTCACCTGTGAAAGTGTTTTTTTCATGACTAGAATTTTGTGTCGGTGCCCGTTTATTTAAAGACACAGACCTGTTAATAACTGATTGTTTGGTTTATTTTTTTTCTGCGATAAAGAGTAAGAAACTGTTTTGCAGGTGATAGAAATCCTCCGTTAAATGATAAGGCTGCAATGCTTCACCTATGGTTTGCTCCACATGTTTTTTAGAAGCATAGTTCATAGCAGCAGCAGCAGGGCCGGTACCCATAAAACTTTTTATACCATCATTCAATGAATAATATAAAAAAGGGCAGCTTGCTTTGCATTTATACACAAGATCCATCTCGATAGAATCTAATATTTTCTCCATCTTGCCATCTTCTGAAAGAGCAAATGGGCCAGGTGTGCCGGGAGGAGGAGGTGGAAGCAGCGAGCTAATTGCTTTTAATACATTGGAAGAATCACTTGCTTCAGCTTTATCCCAAATGCCGATGATCAAACGTCCTTTGTCCTTTAAAACTCTTTTGGCTTCAGATAATGCTGCAGTAAAATCTCCTGCATACTGGAAGGAGTTGAACCCGGCAACATAATCAAAAGATCCATCGGCGAAAGGCATGGCGATCAGGTCTTCTTCTAAAAAATTGTGACCTGGATTTCTTTCCCTTGCCACGTTTAATAAGCCAGGCGCTGCATCAATGCCAATAACATGTGCGCCTGTACTGATGGCCATGTGGCTGAACATGCCTGACCCACAGCCTGCATCCAGCAGGGAATCTTCTTCTGAAAGATTTAGTTGCGCTAAGGTTTGTTTGTAGAGCGGCAAAAAGAATGGTTCAAAATGTGTTGACCAGTAATTGGGGGCTGTGCTCCACAGCTTTCCCTGTGTTTGTTTTGTACTCATGACGATATACTTTTTATTGTGATTGAAAAGAATGTTGTATTAATTTTTTTTGCTGAAGCGGTAAATGGCGGTGTAAAAAACATTGGCGGTGTCCCATAAATTTTGCGGTGCTGTTGCCGGTGGTTTACCACCAGAAGTAGCAATGCGTTGTATATAGATCACATTTGAAAAAATACCGCTGGGTGCTTTGCCGGCCTTTGGCATTAATTGCAGCCATGCAATACTGTTAGCATCAGGTGTAGTTACTTTTTGAGGAGTATAATGCTGTGCAAAAATAGAATCTGATGCGGTAATAGCCCAGTACGGTCCTGCACCATGTGTGCCTACTTTTGTATTACTGGCATTGTACAGGTTTGCTTCAGGCGCAACAAAAACCCATTCGTATTCATTGGTTGTACCGGCCTTTAGTTGTGCTTTGTATTTCTGTACACCTTCTGCATAGTAAGTAGCCAGGCGGCTGTTTCCTGCAGGAAGATTAGCCGGCAGATCAATTGCCGCAGGAATTGTTACACTTTCACTTATTGCAATTTTATATGCAGGTGTTATTGTGTGGATTTGGTTTTCTTTTTTGCATGCCATCATAACTATAGCAGTTATTACCGGCAACACGATCAGGTTTTTAAAATTGTTGTTCTTCATGTGCTTTTTTTATTGTTGTGAATTGATTTGTTTTTTTTACCAAACTATTTTTTTGCATCAAGCCTGGCTTCAAGCGCTTCGATCTTTTTACTTAATGATTCAATGATCGTTTGTTGTTCCTGTATTGCTTTGATGGCAAGTACGCCAAAGTCACTGTAATTAAGGGTATGCAGGTTCCTGATCCCTTTTATACTGCTGGCAGAATCTGCTTCTACCCGTACGAGATCAGGGAACAGCTTTCTTACATCCTGTGCGATGAACCCAATAGTTTTATGATCAGTATTCAGATCTTTAAACTTGTATTCTACCGGTTCCAGTTTCATTAACCTGCTAAGTAAAGAGGGCAGGGGAGTAATATCTTTTTTCAGGCGTACATCTGAAGTTTCGCCATAGCGGCCATCTTCATAAAATCTTCCTGCAAGAGCACCGTTCCTATATAAATGAAGCCAACCCACATTGGAACCAACCATAAATTCCCAGCTGTGAAAAGTAGCAGGATCAATTAATGCCAGGCCACCACTTTGTTGCCGTATCTCAAGCGTGGAAGCTGGGTTTACGGTATTGATACCAACTAAACCGCCTATTACTACTTTGCTATTGGGTATGTCATTTATAAATACTGTGCCCTCATTTTTACCGGCCCGGATATAAGTGTTTTCTTCATTGCCATAATTAAAATGAGAATGGTGTGTGCTTCCTTCAAAAGATGCAGTAGCATAAAATGGAGAACGGTCACCTCTTGCCACATTAAAGTTGGAGTAAGGATAAGCCGAACCAATATTCACCCTGCCCTCGTGTGTGATCATCATTGCTCTATGATTCCCGGTGAAAGAACCTGGTTGTCCAAATGGCATCATATCTATAGCCAGGTAACCGTTAACAGGATCCAGTACCATCATTCCTCCAAAACCATTTGACATCAGGCGGTACAAACCGGCATTGAAATAAGTGTTGAAACCAATACCGGGTAAGTACCGCATAATAGATACACCAGTAGTGTCTCCACCAAAAATTGCAGCGGTGCTCTCTACTCCTCCATGTACTTCCAACTTAGCACGATTAGGATAGTTGGTGCCGATACCTACGTTTTGTGCATTGGAATTCCTGTAAAAGAACAGGAACAGGGAGAAGATGATGATTTGTTTTTTCATGGCTGTGTTTTTAATTACGATGTAAAAATAGAGCGGCAAACAGGCGGCCAGTAGCTCCAATTCACCAACGGCGGTGTAGTTTGATTTTCCGGGAACCGTCACTAATAAAAATTTTGGTGTTGCGCTTTCAGCAACGGCGGTTTTTTGCTAACTAACGGCGGTAAACAAAACACTAACTTCAGGCTGCGTTATTTCATGGTTTTTGCCTGTATTTTTTACTGGTTTATGCGTTTAACTTTATAACCGGTTTAATAAAAGCGCATGACTTCTCCTCTTCATAAAAAAATCCTGGCTATACTTATTATAGTGCTTTGCATTACCTGCACGGCAAGGGCACAGTATGAAGAAAAAAAGTTTACCCACTATACAGTAAAAGATGGTTTAAGCGATAACCTTATTAATTGCCTGCAACAGGATGACCAGGGATATATATGGATAGGAACTGATGCCGGCCTTAACAGGTTTGATGGGAATAGCTTTAAAAACTTTTACAGGGGTACAGCGCCCCTTCATTTACCTTCTATCGTTATCCGCCGGGTAAAACTTTTTGGTGCCAACAGGTTGGGCATTTTAACTAATAGTGGGTTGTTGGTACTGGATACAAAAAGTTATACTGCACGATCTTACATTGTACCCGACAGCACGGCCATCAGCATACATATTAATTCGCTTTGGGATGCTGTTGAAATGCGGGACAGATCCTTTGCTGTAACAAGCGCTGCTGGTTTTTACAATTTTAATGCAAAGGGTGAATTAATTTATCGCTATGATGCTTTTAGAATACAGGATATTGGGCAAAAAAGGATATTGTATGGCAGGGACATTTTCAATTTGGGAGATAATAAATATGCAGTGTATGTAAATGAAACCGGCATCGCACTGTATGATGATGGCAAAAAAGCGTTTAAACAATCGCAGCCAGGCGATGCAGGAAGAGACATTTTGATCAACTCACCATTTAACCTTGATGGGCACTGGACGGTAAAGCATCAATTAAGCAACAATGAATTTATTTTTCTCCGGGCTGAAAGCGATAGCATTATTTATTACAACCGTTCTTTAAAAAAACAAGTTGCCACAGCACTTCCTTCTTCTATTACTGATTCACTAAGCTGGGAAAGTAAGATCGTAGCATTGAATGACAGCCTGCTTGCCATTAACAGCGGGATCAGTGGTTTTTATATTTTAAAGATAAACAGGCAAAGCGGTGTTATTACATCCGACGGTATTAAGTATTTGCGCAACTATGTGGTACGCTGCCTCCTGTTGGATAAAGACAAACGCTTGTGGGTAGGCACTTCCGAAGGCGTACTGAAACAGGAATTAAAAACACCGGCGATCACTGCATGGCAATACCCGCCGCCCGAAGGCCAAAAATATTCCGGTGGCTTTAGCACTGTGTATCGTTATAAAGATAATTTATATGCAGGACGGTTTTCATACAGCAAGGGCCTGGCTATTATAGATCCTTTAAGTATGAAGCTTCGTAAAGAAATTGATTTCTTTTCAGGCAATACAATGTGGAATGAAGTAAGAGGAATACAAATGTATCATCCCGATACTTTATGGATCAGCACCAGCGGGGGAGTGCTGTGGTTTGATACGAGAACAGAACACTATGGAAAAGTACTGGATGAAAAAAAATACCCCTGGGCTATAGGTGTAAATGCATTTCTTGCGCCTCCACGAAGTGATGGATATGCATGGATGTGTGCATCGCTTGGCGGCAGGTTAATAAGATATCATATACCCACCAGGACGTTCACTGTGTTCACAAAAGAAACAACACCTGCACTTCCATTTGAAAAAGTAAAGCAGGTGGTGTATGATGCGTACGGCGATGTATGGGTATCGGGTCATTCGCTTGCCCGGTGGAATAATAAAGAGAACAGGTTTGATACATTGATCACCACTTATGGTGGCGAAGGAAAATTTAACGACGATATACTTACCATCCGTGCAGATGAAAATGGTTCTCTATGGCTTCATAATGCGCTCAACGGTCTTTTAGAATACAGGATAAAAGAAAAAAGATTTGTTGCGTATTCAATGAAGGATGGCCTGCCTTCTGATGTGATCATCGCCATGAGCCCGGTGATACAGGATAAACTTTGGGCAGCAAGTAATAATCATGTATACCTGTTCAATATAAAAACAAAACACATAACGGTGTATGATCACAGGGACGGGTTGCCCGATCACAGGCCAACAGGGCGAAGGATCTATCTTGACGAAACAACAGGTCTTTTATATTTATGCAGTGATGAATACCTGGTGCAGTTCCCTTTTTCGCCACCGGTGGAAAAAGATCATAGCAGCGGGTTGATGATAGAAGAGATCACTGCTAACAATGAACAAACATGGTATAACCCCGGCGATGGATTGCAAATAGCATACAACGACAATAATTTATCCGTTGCTTATTCAATAATAGATTTTGATAAAAGCAATTACCAATTCTTTTACCGGCTTAATAATTCAGATAACTGGAATCCCATCGGGAAACAGCGTAGCATTAACCTGAGCAACCTTTCTCCCGGGAAATATCTATTGGAGTTAAAAGCATCGGGTAAACCCGGAGTGGAAAAATTAAGATCTTTCTCGTTTGTTGTAAAGGCACCTTTTTGGTCTACGGCCTGGTTTATCGGTCTTATAGCCGTTTTACTTGCTACCATTATTTATTTCGCCTACCGCCGCCGTATCCGGTACATCAGGCAAAAAGCTGATGTAGATAAACAACTTTCTCAAACGGAAATGAAAGCGCTGCAGGCACAGATGAACCCTCATTTTATTTTTAATAGTCTCAATAGTATCCGTGAAATGATACTGAACAATGAGAACAAGGATGCATCACATTATCTCAGCAAGTTTGCACACCTTATACGCATCACACTCGACCAATCATCGCAGCCGCTTGTTTCGTTACGCAACACTGCCGATTACCTGCAACGGTATATGGAAATGGAGCAGGTACGCAACAGTCTTTTGACTTATACGATCACTATTGATGATAAACTGAACATCGATGAGAGTTTTATTCCGCCAATGCTTATTCAACCTTTTATTGAAAATGGTTTGTGGCATGGTGTATCAGCAAGCAACAAGAAGATCCATATCAATGTGGAATTTAAAAAAGAAGGGGAGCTGCTTGTTTGCACCGTGGAAGACAACGGAGTTGGCCTGAACAGGTCTTTGAAAAATAAAACGATCAATGGGCGGACACATATTCCGCATGGTATAAGTAATATCCAAAACAGGATCAAACTTTTGAATGAGAAACACGACCTGCATTGTGCAGTTTCTATTCAGGATAAAAAAGATATTGATGAAAACAATAGTACAGGTACGCTCATAACAATAAGTCTTCCACTTGAAATAAATTGATCATGGAAAAAATAAAAACCATTTTGGTAGATGATGAACCCAGGGGATTAACATCATTACAAAAACTGCTTGAATTTAATTGTCCGGAGCTTGAAATTGTGGCCGCCTGTGGTAATGCTGATGAGGCAATAGAAAAGATACAACAGCTTAAACCCCGGCTTGTATTCCTCGATATTGCGATGCCTGAAAAAAACGGGTTTGATCTTTTGCATGAGCTGGGTGAAATTAATTTTGAAATAATTTTTGTAACCGCTCACAATGATTTTATGATGCAGGCATTCCGTTTTAGTGCAGTGGATTACTTATTAAAACCTGTAGAGGATAATTTGTTGATCGATGCTGTGAAAAGAGCGGCTAAAAAAATAGAAGAAAAAACAACAGGTAATAATGTTGATATACTATTGCACAATCTTCGCAACAGGGACGAAGGACAGAAAATGAAGATCTGTATCCCTTCGCTGAAAGGTTTCCAGGTGGTAAAGCTGTTAGAAATAATTTATTGCGAAGCCAGCAGCAACTACACCAATTTTCATTTTACTGAAAGAGCTATAATATGCGCCAGCAAACCTATACACGAATTTGAAACCCTATTGGAAGATTCAGGCTTTGTACGGGTGCATAAATCATTTGTGATAAATCTTGAGCACATTAAGGAGTATGTACGTGGCGAAGGTGGAACTGTTATACTTTCAAACGGGCACGAGGTAGAAGTAAGCCGGCGGAAGAAAGAAGTGTTTATGAACAGGATGAAAGAATTCTATAAATATTGATAAAATTATTTTGAAGGATGTATAACCGCAAAGTCGCTAAGACCCCGAGTGCTGGTTTACGTCGTGCCTTTGTGGGAAAACTATTTTATATGCAAAAGAAAAAGCCATCTGCAAAGACGGCTTTTTCTTTTTGAGCAGTAAACTTCTTTTATTTCAGTAGCGATTGAAATACGGTGTTGTTTACTTTTACTGGATACTTCACTGATAATTCTTTCATCCAGTTTTCTTCTAATTGCTTTTGATATTCGTTGGTCACCATGTTTTTTGCTTCTTCAAAACTCCGTGGCGATTTTGCAGGATACAATTTTATCACTTTTATAAAACTGGCTCCTTCATCAAAACTATTCGGTACTATCTCAATAAAAGCGCCTTCAGTAAGTTGTGTGCCGGGCTTTACCGGTAATTGGGAAATTTCATACCTCGAGGAATCGCCTTGCGTCATGCCTTCGCTGTTGTCACATATTTTTTTCCAGTCCATTCCTTTTTTCATATTTTCAAAAGCATACTCAGCGTAAGCATAGCTTTTTGAGTTTACCAGTATTACTTCAGCGCTTTCAGCCCAGGCAAACTTTTCTTTGTTGGCCTCGTAAAAAGCTTTTAACACATTGACATCGCTGGCTGATTTGTTCCATACTTTCCTGTTGGTGATCTCATACATCAGGTTGCCTTCCTTAAATTCCTGTACCTCATATTTAAAGTCGGTGTTGTATTCTTCAAGATGGTTTCTGAAATAGGCAACAACATTCTGGTGAATGAATTTTTCATACAGTTCTGTATTGCTTTCTCTTTTATACAATTGGTTGTTCAGTTTATAATCCTTTGCAAAAGCAAGCCATTCTGCAGCTTTTACATTGGTATTGCCAACCGAGAAAATAATTTCTTTCGCAATGGGATAAGAGTGTTTTTCTTTTGAATAGGCCATGCTGTCAGCAAAAAGAAAGAGCAGCGCTTCATCTATCGAATTGTTCTTTTTAAAACCTGTCTTCTCCATCATCGTTTTCATGTCCGGCATATAATCAGTTTCAAGGCGGCTGCGAAAGTTCATCATGTCGTAGCGCAACTGTGCCAGTGTGTCAAGCTTCAAAGCTTTAGCATCGCTTACTTTCATTTTAAGACCTGAATACAATTGCAGGTATTCCTTTAAGGATGCTTCACGATTGGCTGTAGCAGTTGCATTTTTATTGAATGCCTTCATGAATTCTTCTTTGTCCACACTAACATTGCCACAGGTAAACAAAGGTTGGCATATGGCAGGCAATACTATTATACAACTTATACAAATTGCAATTAATTGCTTTTTCATCGGGTACTTTTTATCAGTTGGCCTTTTCTAATTTAAACACATGTTTCTTGCCGCTCTGCATATCCACCAGTTCAACTATGTACATTCCTCTTACCAGGTTGTTAAGATATCTAAGCGTAACAACCGGGGATTCTTTCGAAATCTTTTGATTGCTGTTAGAGATCACTCTTCCTGATATGTCCATCATCTTAATGTTGAATGTGGTATTTTCTTCTACAGAGATATTAATGTTTACTTCTGAGATAAAAGGATTAGGCGACACTTTTACTACGGCACCATTCTCCGGCATTCTTACTACAGCAACATTACTATAAGCCAGTTTGCCATTCACATCTCTTAGTTTCACCCTATAGTATACCAGTGGCGATTTGATATTGCTTACCTCATCGTTCATCTGGTATTGCTTTTCTGCGTCGCTGTTACCGGCTGCTCTTGTATTGATACCGGTTTTTGTATAGTTCCTTCCGTCAGTGCTGCGTTCCACTTCAAAATAATCTGAATTGATCTCACTGAGCGTTTCCCAGTTGAGTACAACTGTGTTTCCACCACGGGTAGCCGTTAGTTGCAATCCTTTGGCAGGAAGCAGTATCAGCCAGTTGATAGAATACAATGCACTAACAGGGTCCTTTCTTCCTGCAGAGTCAACAAAAGAGTAGTTGAAATTGGTCATGTTTGAACCAATGGTTACCGCAGTGAATTGCACCTGCAGTTTATTGGGATCAAAGTTGAGTATCATCTGGCCGGCAGTTACTAATACACCATTATAATACAGGTCGGCATTATTTGGTATAGAATCGATCACAACATTGCGGGTGTCAAGCGTACAACCTGATGTGCAATCTTCACCATCCTTACCACTGAGTACCGGCGGGTTGCTGCCACCATTTAAGGTGATCATATCTCCCAGTTTAGGTTGTGGAATATTTACATAGAACGGAACAGATGATGGTAATTCTTCAATACCAAAATCAAAATTGTTCATGGTGGTAAATCCAAATGCCCTGTTATCAATTACACCTACAGAACCATAGTCGATAATACCGTTTCTTGTTTCGCCGGTATTTACCCAGCCTGCAGGTAATGCTGCTGCCGGTGCAGGGCTACCGGTGGTGCCTGCACTGGTTGACAATACCAATGAATAACTTGCACCCGGTGCAACATCATTGAATGCATAAGTACCATTGCTGGCCACTTTTGCCGTTGCCACCACATAGCCCATAGCATCTACAAGATTTACATATAGTGATCCGCCTCCGCTGGTTACATTTTCCCATGAGGTTTCAGGTATTACATTGCCATTACCATCATCCCATACCTTACCACTGATGTTGATACCCGGGCCGATCAGTAAATGCAATGTAGCATTTGAACAAAGCGGTTGTGGTGATACAGCAGTAACGTCACAAATAGTATAAGTAACCAGGTCTGGTCCCATATAACCTGTTGCAGGCCTGTATAAGTAAGAACCATCTGCATAGAACTGAACAGTGCCTCCCTGTGCAGTTGCTATCGGGGTACCTATAGCTGTCGCAGTACCTGCTGTATTAATGGTTGTACCATTTAATGATACCGCATCTGCATTAGGATCCCTGTCGTTGCTGATAAAAGAACCAGTTACAGGTTGGTTAACTGTTGTGTATCCAAAGTCATCTCCGGCAAATGGCGGATCGTTTTGTAATCCATTCACATCTGCCAGCACATCAATATGGATCGACGCAGTAGAAACAGAACCTACCTGGTTGGTTATAGTATAAGAAGCATCCACACTACCGACAAAATTTGCTGCTGGGGTAAATGTATAGTCGCCGTTGGCAGCTATGCTTAGTGTACCTGCATTACTTACAGGACTGCCATAAATATTTATGCCGGCTACTGTTACTGATGATGGCGTAGTAGTAACATCAGGATTACCATCGCCGTTAGTATCATAACTGAACAGGGAAACAGTGAAAGTATATTTTTTAGGATCCCTGTCATTTACCAGCAGGTTGCTGCTGATAGCGTTGCCATAACTTACATCTTCATCATTGTTAGCAATTACTGATGTAGATGCTGATGGCAAAGGATCCACTGTTATTGAAAGATAGGCTGTATCGCATGCTGCCGGGCTTCCGTTATCACACACTTTATAAGGAATGCTTACAGTTCCTGTAAAAGATGGTGATGGGTCGAAAGTATAACTGCCTGTTCCGGTAAAAGTGATATTGCCTGCATTGGCAACAGTAGCTCCTGTTTTATCTCTTCCACTCACGTTTGCGCCACTTATTAGTGTAGCAAATGATGATTGGTTTAGGAAACTGCTAAATGTTTGGCTGTTGTTTTCCTGGTCAAAATCGTTTGTCAGTACCGCTCCGCTTACATTGATATCCTGCCATGTACTGTGTTCATCATTTACAGAATAAGTAATGATCCTTTTTACACCAAAGTCCATATTGTTGGCACAGGTAGATCCTGAGTTAAAAGTAAATGGACGCAGTGCAGCAGTTGTAAGGAAAGTTTTTGGAGCTGAGGAAGCGCTGTTGATACCAATAAGATAGCATTGGTCATATTGCAGGAACTTAATTGAAATGTTATCAAAGAATACCCAGTCGCCTTCATCCGTATTGCTGCTGGTGGCAAAGCGCAGGTAAGTCCTGTTGTTAGTATTATAGGTTGATACATTGATGCTCAGGTTTAATACATCAACGTAGCTTGCGTTTGAAGTACTGTTGCCTGCAATGGTGTAAATTGTATTGAACGTAACGCCATCATTCGATAATTGTACATACACGTTTTCACCAGACTGTAATGTGGTGGTAGCTTTACGGTATGAGAAGTTAAGGAATGCTTTTGTCGCATTCTGCATATTAAATTCACGTGTAGCAGATCTGCTTGCATCATCAAGCCTGAGAGCATAGCTAAAAGCACCGTCTTTTACAATTTCAACATCTGTGTTGAGTTCAGTTTGTGCAGGTGTAACGCAGAATCCTGCTGAAGAAGCATCACCTGCATCAGACCAGTCAGTTCTCCAGAGTGTGTTACCCTCAGAGCCAGTTGCACAACTACTGCTTGTTGTGGTCAGATCAAAATCATCAGAGATTATTTTTTCCGGTGCTTTAATAAACTGGTAGTAACCGTTTATATCCACCGTAACAGAGTCAACCAATTCGTTTGTAGAACTTGCACCGTTGCAGTTACCATCTACATACAAATAGATCTTTGCAGGTGATATACCGGTGCCGCCATCGTTATTGGAGCCATCTGCATTTTTATCAAGGAATACCTGGCCCGAAATAATATTCTGACCGGTTGGTGAAGGACATGATCCTACAGTGATATATACGGTAGCGATATCACATACAACAGGAGTAGGCGTTGAACATACCTGGTATTGGAATGTATCAACACCGGCAAAACCTGTATTTGGTGTATACACGATCGTATTACCAACAATGGAGATGGTTCCATGAGAAGGCTGTTGTAAACCTGTAGTTGTAACAGTGGTCTGGTCAACGATCGCTAAGAAGCCTGCATCATTTTTAGTAACTTTTATGCTTACCGGTGTATTCACCAGTGTTAGTGCATTGTCATCATTTGCAATGATCAGTTTTTCTTTACAGAAAGGCTGTATGGTACTTCCCACATCCCAGCTTGGACTACCTGATACAGCAGTAGCAGGGTCTTCACCGTATACAGCGGCCAGTTTTACGCCATCGCAGGTGTATACTGCAGTACCACTTTGATCATTATCTGATGCATCTTTTATTTTAATGTAGTTAAGATAATTTACAGTGTAAGAAACGTCGTATTTTAAACCGCAGGGGCTTGTGCTTCCCCCGTTCAATACATCACCATCATACTTAACATATACGGTAGTGTTAGCACTTGGCGTAACCCATAACGGGTTATCATTTCTTGCCATGTTGGTAGAACCGGGGGCCCAGGCAACACTGGCAAAATCGGTAAGCCTTCCTTCTGAAATAATATTGAATGCCCAGTCTCTTGTATCACCGTCATTACCGCCACCACCCGGCGTATATGAATCCACAATTTCAATTGCTACAAATGCCTCTTTAGTAGGATTTGTAAATTTATATGCAGCAGTTGCTGAAAGCGGCATTGCAAACCTGTAAGATGCATTGGCACCCAGGGCAATAGTCCCGCTTGATGGTACACCTGAGCTCCAGTTTATATTAATAGGCCTGGTTAGCGGATTGTAAAGCATTACAACAGCTGTATCATGAGGTGCTGAAGCCGGGCCTGTTGTTGGTACAGGAGTATAATATGTATGGGAATACCAGGTTGCAGGGAATAATGGAATTTCTCTTGAAGAATAATTATCTACGCCTGCAAAGTGTGCATCCACGCCGATAGGTTTATCGCTCGTGATAACAGCACCTGCATTTACTTTAGTACCGGCGGGGGCTGAATTTTCATCTATCATCATCACCTCTCCTTCGTTAAGCGTAAACACCGTATTAAATGTTCCGTTGTTATCCCTGTCTATCTGAACACTGGTGTTGTTTTCCGCAGCCCTGATAAAAAGTGCAGTATAACGGAAATCCCTGCTTGGCAGATCCTGGCCTACAGGTAAAATGAATAGTTTACCAAAGTCAGATGGATAACTTGAAACGTTGGTCTTCATACATTGCACCGCAATAGTGGATGGTTCGCCGCACACCTGTGTTACAGAAACCTGTCCCGAAGAGTACAATTTATCTTTACCATCAAAGAAAATATTTGATGCTAGCCTTGGTGTTGCCATAGTATTATCCAGTACGATACTTCCACCGGGAGGTATGATATCTGTAGGATAGCCGGGTGCAATACCATTAAATAAATTACCATCACCCCATACTTCAGTGGTAGATTGTGTAGGATTTAAAATACTTGCTTCATATCCATCTTCCCAATGATCCCATGTCAATTTCATTCCCGGGTAAGAAATTTTTATACTGATCACCGTACGTATGTTAGTAGTAGGTAATGAAACACTGGCAGATCTTTTCAATGCTATCTGTGCATCATTTTCAGCATAAGGGATGTAATAGGTTTTAGGCATAGTAGCATCTGTACAGGTGTTGAATGCAATTGGTAATACAGTGATTATTACCATTGCTGTATCGCACTGTGATGTGCCACTGAGAATTCCATTTCCATTTCCATTTCCATTTCCATTTCCGCTATTACCACTACCACTGTTGCCACTACCACTGTTGCCATTTCCGGTTACATTTCCAGGGCGTAAACCTAATCCTCTGTCGCAGATCTCGTATATCAATGTATCATTGCCTGTGAAAGTTCCATTAGGCAGGTAAGTGATCTTATTATTATCGATGATCACATCACCATTTTTAGGATTGCTGATAACAGTTAATGAGGCCGAGTCAATATCATTGTTCGGATCCGTATCGTTTACCAGCACATCAATCTCTAATGGTTCACCACCATTACCTGTTATATATTCGCTATTTGCTGAAGGGGGACAGGCAGTGCAACCGGTAATAGTGATACTTTTTGTATTTGTCACGGTATTTTCATATCCTTCTTTTGCAGTACTGCTGAGTATAAATGATGGAATAGCTGACGGGATTACCCAGGGGCTTTCAAATATTCTTGTGCAGCCCGAACCTGATACCGCTGTTGATGCGACCACAGTACCGGGAGGTGTAATGGTAACATTTACTGCCGTAATATCTGCAAATCCAAAAGGATCAGTTACAGTTGTACGAATATACCTGGTAGTACCTGCCATTGCATTGGTAACGCTGCTACCTCCGGGGTATGCACCAGTATATAAACCAACAGCACTCACATTAATATAAGTGGAAACCTGGAAAGCTACTTTTGATGGTTTTGTCTGGCTATCATAATCAATAGTAAATGATACTCCCAGCTCAGTAGTGGTGATATCTAACGAGATTGCCTGTCCCGACGGAACAGTAACATCCGCACCTAAATTTCCAGTCCATGTTAAAAGGCCTGTAGCACTGTTATAAACAGGATTTGAAAGAGTAATAATATTGGTTGCCCCGTATCTTAAAGTAGCAGTAATACTCGGATTTACCGGCATTACTCCAAAACCAACAGTTATATAATTTGAAACAGTAATGGCACCTGCTTTAATTGTGAGATTGCTGCATACCGGGGTTCCCTGGGTGAATGTTTCCGTTTTGCCCACTACACCAAAATTTATCAATGCTCCGCCAGAATCTACATTAGATGGCATATTCGCTAAAGAAGACCAGGAAGTTCCATTATATCTCCAGAAATTATTTGAAGAATTACCTCTTGTTGCATAAGTATTACGGGCATCTGAACCAAGTGAGCCACCTTTATTTATAGCATTAAGCGTATTAGGAAGCAATGACCATAAGTTTGTAGTGCGGTTATATCTATAAAAGCCATTGAGACTACCGCCCTGCATGGCATAAATTGAATTACCATCAAAACTTAACGAAGCACCTGGCCCTACCAGTCCAGGAAGGACACTTAATATAGACCAGGTATTGGTTGCGATAGTATATTTCCAAAAGGTCGCAACACCAAGCCCCCTGAGCGCATATATATCGGTACCATCGGATGTGAGTGAAGCACCCCAGTCTACAACGGACAATGAAGAAGAAAGAGTGGTCCACATGTTAGTAGCAATAGTATATTTCCAGAAGGCGTTACTGGAGCCACCTCTGAAAGCGTATAATGCGCCATTCACATATACGAGTGAAGCACCTGCACCAACTGTTGCCGGTGTGGATGCCATCGCTGTCCATGCATTGGTGGTGGGGTTATATCTCCAAAAGTCAGTAGAAGCGCCACGTAAAGCGTAAATGTATGTGCGGTCGGTTGCCAGGGCACCACCTCTTGATACAGTTCCAGGTGTTGATGCCATTGCTGTCCATCCGTTAGATGCAATATTATATCTCCAGAAGTCAGTTCTTGAAGCTCCTCTCAAACCAAAAATCAACTGTGAAGTAGGTGCTAATGCAGCAGTTTGTGCAGTTGTACCATCGGCTGTTGCAACCGGGTCAATCCTGTCAAGTCCCTGTGAAGGGTCACTTAGATAGAGCTGCTTGGTTACCGTTTGCCCCATAACAGGCATACCTGCATACAAAATACCGCAAACGACGAAAAGCAATACCCTCGATACTGCTTTATTTGCTTTCAATAGTGCAACTGATTTACGCTTCATGTCTTTATGGTTTTGCCATCTCTTTTGCTAACCCGTATTAGTTTTAATGGCATGTAAGGAAATGGATGTATGGTTTTCTTGATTATTGTGCAGTGAAACAGGGGAGCCAATAGCGGAAAATCCGGCAGTAACAGCATTGGGAATACTGTAAGCAGTTGGTTGTACAGGCTGGTTCTTACTGTACAAAGACTGGTCTTGTGTTTTACGCATTGGATTGGATATTACCATTCCGGAATCTTTCCAATTCCGGGAACTAACACATAAAACGGTGTTTTTCGGGATATTATTGTGAAAAGGGCTGATATGTTGGTTGAAGTAGCTTAAATAAAAAAGCCCGGCATCCGGGACTTTTTTTATTTTAATGTGAGTATTTAGTTTTAATTATTCAGCAATTACTTTTCCAGTAGCAACTGTTACACCATTTACGCTTACCGTAGCAGTATAAAAACCTTTAACCAAACCGCTGTTCAATTCTACTGTATTAGCACCTTTAGAAGCTACTGTGTTTTTTACAGTGATGGTTTTACCAGCAGCATTTTTTACAGTGATAATAGCGTTACCGTTTTGAGCAGCGTTGAATTTTACTGATGCAGTAGTAGCAGCAGCAACTTCATTGTTGTTGATGTTAACCACTGTAGTGTTGCTGTAAGAAACCGTACCGTTAGCGTTGATCGTTTTTACACGGTAGTAAGCAACTTTACGACCAGCTAATTCAGCAGCATTATCAGCGATGCTGAAGTTGTTTACTGTGTTAGCGTTGATGTTTACTGAAGAGATAACAGTGAATTCGTTGCTGTAGAAAGAACGCTCGATCTGGAAGTTGCTGTTAGCAGCGAAGTTCAAAGTAACGGTGTTGTTATTTACTGAAGCTGTTACAGTAGCAGCCGGGTTAGTATTGTTAGCAAAAGAAGAAGCGATTGTGAAGAGGGCCATGATCGTTGTAGTTACATTTTTCATTTTCGTAGGTTTTAGATTTGCTTTGTTGCATAATCTATTTCCTACATTGTGCCGAAAAATAACTAGCTAGATTTCAATGAGTTACAAAAGGGCAAATAGCCATTTTATCCATATGGTGGAAGCGAATTATAAAATATGGAATAAAAGAAATGAAAATGCCTCCATTCTGATGGAGGCATTTATAATAAGAAAGTTTCTGTCGCTTTAGAAATAAGTACTGATATCAAAACTAAAGCCACCCGTTTTTACAGCCGGGTTATTAATAACATCTTTTTGTTGTGCATACCTGTAATTAAACCTGAAAACTGTTTGCGGTGTTGGCCTGAAACTGATGGCAGGCATAATGCTCCATATATTGTCACCAATGTTTGTACCGGTTGATGCAAACTTGCCTACGTTCCAGTCAACATATTCGGCACGCACTGCAAGATTGAGCACTGCTTTTTGCCAGCCGAGGATATTCTTTTTTATAACAGGTTGTACAATATCAATAAAACCACCATGCTGGGTATTGCCAAATTGTTCGGTGTAAGTTGGTGGTACATCCACATGTATCCAGGCCCACTCAGCTGTGATATAAGTATTCAGCGAAGGAAGAGTTGTGTTGAAATCGAGCGCAAAAACATTCAGCTTTCTTTTATCGTCTATCACAATGCCATCATCTTTCCATTTATTATATACACCACCCATATATGACACGCCTAACTCACCGATTGTATTATGCCTTACTGCAAGCTTGGCGGTAATTAGTGGCGAACCGCTTGCCAATTCTTCAAAACGTTCTGTATTATCTTTTGCAGCAGGTAAAAAAGTTTTGTTTTGTGAATTTTCAATTATGCTGTTATCGAAACCACTGGTGGCGTATAACTCATAACCAAACATCCATTGGTTTGTATATTTTTTGCCATAGAGACCAAACCCTGCATTGCTCCAGGTAGCAGGAAGCATTTGTGTTGCAGATATCGGCCTGTCTGTAAATTCCCATTTTGGTCCATCGTGATTTTGATTAAAACTACCAATAGGATTTACGATCATGCCTGCACGAAGATTAAGCAAAGGATGAAACTCCACATCTATCGCTGCAAACTCAACTGCTATTTCTTTTTCTGCAGGTTCAAATTCTATTTCACTTAAAAATTTAATACGGCTGCTTATTGATGATGCAACAAAAAGTGTTAGCCGCCTGAATTGTAACTGGTGTCCTTCGCTGATACCTGCTGTGCCTATGTGCTGCCAGTTTGTTTCAACATAACCGCCTACAGTAACTGGTAGTTTACCTACTGCTATAAATGGCCTGTTGTACACCGCATCCATATTCAATGACCTGGTGCTGGTATCTTTCTGTATATCTCTTAACAGTAAAGGATCTATTTGTGCTTTTGCATCAAACAATAATGTGATCAACAGGAAGGTGCTGGTAAAATATTTTATCATACTGCTTTTAATGAGATCAGTAATTGGTCTTTGTTTATTGTAACAGGGAATGAGCGAAGATTTTGAGAAGCAGGACCATTGCTAACTATACCGCTATTGTCAAATTCACTACCGTGTGCAGGGCATTGCAGCTTATCACCAAATACCTGCAGTTCTGCTCCCTGGTGTGGACATTGAAGCCATAGCGCTTTATACTCCTCGTTGCTGAAACGGTATATACAAACAGGGAACTTAAGTTTATCATTATTTACAATGATGTATTTTTTATAGTGTATCTCACCGGCGGCTTTGGTTTCAAAATCCGACTGTTGCACAACCAGGTCACTGCCACTAATGGTTCCTGATAGTGCCTTAGATGTAGTACAGCTCTGCAACATGGGCAATGCTGCACTACCGAGCATGCAACTAAAGCCACATGTTTTTAAAAAATCTTTTCGGTTCATACTATTATAATGAGTTTAAAAACTGCAGCACTGCATTTTTTTCTGCAGCATTAAGATCATTGAAATTGTTTTTGCTTTGCGTTGCTTCACCACCATGCATTTGTATTGCTTCTTCAATACTTTTCGCTCTTCCATCATGCATCAAAAAGAACTGACCACCCTGTGAGTTTGGTGAAAGACCTAAGCCCCACAACGGTGGAGTACGCCATTCAAAAGTTTTTGCTGAACCCTCTGTATAGCCATCATCAAGCCCATTGCCCATATCATGTAATAACAGGTCGGTATAGGGAAAAAACGTTTTATTACTCAGCGCTTGTACTGGTGAGTAAGCTGTTTGCAATGATGGTTTATGGCAGCCGGAACAATTTATTTGTATGAATAAAGACTTGCCCTGCTGTACAGCTGCATTATCTTGATTTCGCTGAATGGGCGCTTTTAGTGTTTGTAAATAAAATACAACATTGTTCACTGTTAGGTCCGAAACTTCAGGATCGGTAATGGTACCGGTTGCAACATCAAATGGCGAAAATGTTGATGTGATACCAATATCCTGGTTATAGGCATTTACTGTTTGATGAAGCAGGTTGTAGGCAGCAGCTTTTTTACCAAAGCGATGAATGTATTTACCATTATAAGGTATTGCATTAGATGTTATAGTAACAAATGCAGGAGGAGTGATATAATTAGGAACACCAGAAATACCATCTCCATCTGCATCAGTAGGATCAGCCATTGCTATAATATCTGCATCGCTTACCAATTCTAAAAAACCAAGGCCGGTATTTGCAGGTGGTGTAAATTTTGAAGAAGTGGCGCCGGCAGGAATACTTTCAGGGGTGTAGCCGGGACAAGCCCTGTTTTGTAATTGCGGCCCGCCCATATGCAGGAATTGATTGCCTGTGCTGTCTGTTTGTCCAAATCTTGTGAGCGTAGTGAACGGTGTTCCTTTACCGTCTCCGGCATGACAACTACCACAACTCGTAGCAACGAAGATCGACCCCAGCCCTCTTTGCGGTGTAAACACTTCATCATTAAATGCTATATCCCCGGCTAAAAAGCGCTGGCTTTCGCTATAGGTTAGCCCTTCAATTGGACCATCTAAAACAGCATCATCGGCAGGGGCAGAAGGCTGTAATTTAGAACAGGCCTGCACTGCAAGAATTATTACAATTAGAAGGGAAACTATTGCAAACGATTTTTTCATTTGCCAAATGTACAAATATTAGGCTATAATAAAATTATTTTTAGCCTAGCCTAATTTAATATTGCGTAAATAATTGATTTGATGGGTTCTTATTTTGTAATTAGCAAAAAAAAGTGCCGCCAGGCACTTTTTATCTTAATAATATATAATTGATCCCTTTGAAATTATTCTATCACCTGTATACCGCTTGCTAAAAACCGGATCTCTTTCTCTGGTTCTGTAATAGCATCAACTTCTGCCTTTGATTTTTTTGCATCTTCTGCATAGTGTTTTAGCTCTTCTACAGATGTTGTATTAATGGTAGCAGTGCCATCCAACACGATCGTTTTTCCTTTAATTGCAAGTGGAGCAAAAAAGGCATAGTCTTTCATTTTTACAAAAGCTTCGGTTGAATCATTGATAGCTAATTTTAGCCAACAGCCTTTTTTTGGACATACATCCAGCACTTTTGCTTTTACTTTTGTTTCTATTGTTCCACCCTTTTCTAACTGGGCAGGAATTTGTGCAATATCAACTGCACCATCTACAGATGAAATAGTACCATATTTATCTCCCGGAAGCGCTTTCCCTTTTGGTGGTTGCGCCATAGCAGTAATGGGAAGCATAAAGCAAAGAGCTATAATAATTCTTTTCATATAATTTTTTTGAATGCCAAAAGTAAATGTTCATTGACAGCAGATTGTAACAGAAAGGTAAAAGTTTGTGTGTTTATTTAATTAATACATCAACAAAGAACTTAACTAACCCCATTTTATTTTTCATTGTATCACTGTATCAAACCCGTATATGTAATGTATCGTTAACGAACACTTCTAACGTTTGCAGTTTCATAATGTGCTGAAAGTCAACGCTTATTTTTCTGGCACATTGTTGCTTACATGATATAGCGAAAAACAATCCCGGTAAAAACGGGAGATTTTAAAAAGCTAAAAAGTATAAGTCATGAAAAAGCAAAACCAGGGTTACCTGACATATGTAACCAAAATGGAACTCCTCGCCTTAACAACAATAGTAGAAGAAAAATTGGATGTTATCCAGGTAGAAGAAAAGAAAGCGTTTACTTCTGCTGAACTATGGAACATTCAGCGCCAGAGAAGATCATTTGTGCAGCGCAGGGGTATTATGTAAAGCTGTACGCTGTTGACACAGAGCTTATTATGGCTGTTGACAGTGTATCAAAAACGGACAGTTTTTGTATCAATAGCGTACAGTTTATTTGAAAAACAGGTTTAACCTATTGAAAAACAATAATTTATAATTTGGCACTCTTTTACTTTAACTGGTACCATATTATATATAAGAGTTAAGGGCAATTTTAAAACTCACAACGCAATGGACAGGGTAATAGAAAAAAAATTCTGGAGTAAAAAAAAGATATGGACGATAGCGGGCATTACTGCGCTGGTATTATTGGGCTTTGCCAGTTTTTATCTTACATCAGGCAACTCAAAACTGAATGTACAGGCCGACAGGATCAGCATCAGTGAAATTAAAGAAGGTCCCTTCCAGGAATTTATACCTGTAAATGGGGTAGTGATGCCTGTTACCACTATTTACCTTGATGCAATGGAGGGCGGCAGGGTAGAAGAAAAGTATGTGGAAGATGGTGCGATGATGAAAAAAGACCAACCAATTTTAAGATTGAGCAACACAGACCTGGAATTGCAATTGGCTAACCAGGAAACACAAGTGTTTAATGTGCTAACACAAATGCAGATCAGTAAGAACAATGCAGAACAAAATTCTATTAACCGTCAAAACCAGGATGCTGATGTTGATAATGCTTTAAAGGAAGCAGAACGTTTATTCAGCGTAAATCAAAAGTTGTACGATAAAAAAGCAATCGGTTTACAGGAATACCAAAGCAGTAAGAATTTATACGAATACCAACAGCGCAGGAAAAAACTCACAGAAGAGATCATGAAGACTGACGCTGTGAGCATGAAACAACAGGTAGGACAAATGGGCGAGAGCTATGATCAAATGAAAAAGACATTAGCCCTCATGCGTAAAAAAGTAGGTGACCTTATTGTAAGAGCACCAGTAGATGGACAACTTACATCATTGGATGCAGAGATCGGTCAAAATAAAAATAAAGGTGAAAGACTAGGACAGATAGATGTAACAAATGGCTACAAAGTACGTGTAGATATAGATGAACATTATCTCTCCCGTGTATTCACCGATCTGAAAGGTGAAGCAACAGTAGCAGGAAAAGATTATACCCTTACCATAAAGAAAGTGTATACACAGGTAACATCAGGCCGCTTCCAGGTGGATATGATGTTTGCAGATAGTATTCCATCAGGTATTCGCCGTGGACAAACATTGCAGATACGTCTTGCACTAAGTGATGAAAGAAGAGCATTGCTCTTGCCAAGAGGAGGTTTTTATCAAACCACTGGTGGCAACTGGATATTTAAAGTAAACGAGAATGGAACAGTTGCTTATAAAACTGACATCCAGCTGGGCAGCCAAAACCCTGACTATTACGAAGTGATGCAGGGATTAAAAGTGGGCGATAAAGTGATCACCAGCAGTTATGAGAATTATGATAAAGTGCAGGAGCTGGTGCTGAAGAAGCCATAAACATTGAAAGTATGACCATGTAAAACAATAAAAATTACACTGTATGAAAATTAAAATAATACCACTGCTGAGCTTTTTAGTGCTCACCACTGTTTTTCTTTCTTCAAAAGGAAATGGAACAGAATCAAATTGTAAACTAACATGTTTACCAGCCATGAACGAGTGCAGTAAGACAACTGTAAACGCAGTGAAAAAGGAAACTGCAATTGCTGAATACCCATTTGCGCTGGCGCCGGGAAGTTATATGTTTCGCTATTAAAATTATTAAACCATCATTTTCAAATTATAGCTATGATAAAGATCACTGACTTAGAAAAAACCTATCGCACTGAAGAAGTTGAGACAGTGGCATTAAGCAAATTGTCGCTGCATATTAAAGAAGGAGAATTTGTTGCCATTATGGGCCCCTCAGGTTGTGGCAAAAGTACTTTGCTCAACATACTTGGTTTACTGGATGACCTGGATGGCGGCAGTTTTGTTTTTAATGGAACAGAAGTATCAAAATTCAATGAGCGTAAAAGGGCCGATCTGCGTAAACACAATATTGGTTTTGTATTCCAGAGTTTTAATTTGATCGATGAGCTCACCGTATTTGAGAATGTGGAGCTGCCACTGATCTATACAGGCGTAAAAGCAGCCGACAGGAAAAAACGTGTGGAGGAAGTACTGGATAAAATGCAGATCATGCATCGCCGTAATCACTATCCACAGCAATTAAGTGGCGGTCAGCAGCAACGTGTGGCTGTTGCAAGAGCCGTGGTAAACAAACCAAAGATCATTTTAGCAGATGAACCTACAGGTAATCTTGATTCATCAAATGGTAATGAAGTAATGCAATTGCTTACTGAATTAAATGAAGCCGGTACCACCGTAATAATGGTAACGCACAGTGAACATGATGCCCGGTATAGTCACCGTATCATCCGTATGCTTGACGGACAAACTGTGACAGAGAATATATTGGTATAGCAGGAACGTGAATCGGCAATCGTGAATGGTGAATAAAAACGCTTATTGACGATTCTCCATTCACGACTCACCCTTCCAAAAGTATAGCCATGATTAAAAACTATATAAAAATTGCCTGGAGAAATTTATTAAAGAATAAAACTTTCTCTCTTATAAATATCGTTGGCCTTGCTTCAGGCCTTGCCTGTTTTATTTTAATAGCACTGTATGTAGCCGATGAATTGAACTACGATAAGTTCAATGAAAAAGCAAGCCGCATTTACCGCGTTAATTCTGATATAGTTTTTGGTGGTAATAATTTACACCTGGGTGTTACGGCCGATCCAATGGGAGCAATGCTTAAAAAAGATTGCCCCGAAGTAGAAGAATACGTTCGTTTTTATACCTCCAGCGGATCAAAACTTGTAAAAAAAGGAAACAGTTTTATAAGTGAGGACAATGTGGGTCATGCTGATTCCACTTTGTTCAACGTATTTACATTACCAGCCATCGCCGGCGATACAAAGACTGCACTCAATGAACCCAACACCGTTGTTCTTACTGAATCCACCGCAAAAAAATATTTTGGTACAACTGATGTTGTTGGTAAAACAATTGAAACCAATGACAATACCAGCACTGTTTATAAAATAACAGCTGTAATAAAAGACATACCTAAAAACGCTCATTTCAATTTTGACTTTATCTTCTCCATGGATAATGCTGATTATACATGGGGACAATATACGAGTCACAACTTTTTTACTTATCTCTTATTAAAAGACGGAGCAGATCCAAAAGTTTTTGATAAAAGATTTACACAGTATATAGACAAATATGTTTTTCCTGAATTAAAACAGGGAATGGACGTAAAGTCAATGGATGAAGTAAAGAGATCAGGAAACAAACTTGAATACAGCTTGATGCCGCTAACTGATATTCATTTACACTCTGACCGGTTTCCTGAAATGGGAGTGAACGGCAACATACAGTATGTATATATTTTTTCTGCAGTAGCATTATTTGTATTGCTGCTGGCATGTGTAAACTTTATGAATCTTTCCACTGCCCGTTCTGCAAACAGGGCAAAAGAAGTTGGTATCCGTAAAGTATTGGGCACAGAGAAAAGATCATTGGTTGGGCAATTTCTTACAGAGTCAACATTGATGGCCGTTATCTCTTTGGTTTTCGCAATAGGAATTGTGTGGCTCACTTTATCATACTTCAATGATCTTTCCGGAAAAGAATTGTCAATAAAAGATCTATTAAATCCAGCATATTTAATCATACTCCTGTTGTTGCCTGTGGCTGTTGGTTTGCTGGCAGGAAGTTATCCGGCATTCTTCCTTTCTTCTTTTAAACCGATCACGGTATTGAAAGGAAAAATGAGTACTGGCTTTAAAAGAAGTACGCTTCGGAATGTGTTGGTTGTATTCCAGTTTGCTACTTCTATTGTGCTTATTATCGGAACTATTATTGTTTATCGACAGTTGAATTTTATTCAAACAACAAAACTTGGCTTTCATAAGGAGCAGATACTTGTTGTAAATAATACCTATGCTTTAGGCACCAATGCTAAAGCTTTTAAAAACGAAATTGCAAAATTGACTGGTGTAACAGGCAGCACCTTCGCTGGTTACCTGCCGGTATCAAATTCATCCAGGAGCGATTATACTTATTCCAAAGATGCAGTGATGGATTCGAAAAATATGCTGAGCAGCCAAACATGGAAGATCGATTATGATTATATCAATGTTCTTGGAATGGAGATCATCAAAGGAAGAAATTTCTCCAAAGAATTTGGATCTGATTCAAATGCTATCATCATAAATGAAACCGCTGCAAAAGTATTAGGTTATGATGACCCGATTGGGAAAAAAGTATATTCTACTTATGATGATGCGGCTTCTGCACCCGGCAATGTTCCGAATTCGTTTAATATTATCGGCGTAGTTAAAAATTTTCATTTTGAATCATTGCGGCAGCCAGTTGCACCGCTTATGTTTAAACTGGGTGACCGTACCGGCGCTACTGCTTTTAAAGTAAATACAGTCGACATTAAAAATCTTTTAAGTAAAGTAGAAGATAAATGGAAATCGATGGCCGCTGGCTTACCATTTAGCTACCAGTTTTTAGATGAGTCTTTCGATAACATGTATAAAGTGGAACAGCGTACCGGTAAACTCGGGCTAACATTTGCCATCATTGCTATTTTAATTGCCTGCCTTGGTTTATTTGGACTGGCAACTTATATGGCAGAGCAACGCATTAAAGAGATCGGTGTAAGAAAAGTTTTGGGAGCAAGTGTTACGAATATCACCACGATGCTGTCAACGGATTTTTTAAAACTGGTATTGGTGGCGGCCGTGTTTGCATTCCCGTTAGCCTGGTATGCAATGAATACCTGGTTGCAGGATTTTGCCTACCGTATCAATATTGGTTGGTGGGTTTTTGCGCTTGCAGGAATTATTGCGTTGCTGATCGCATTGCTTACAGTGAGCTCTCAGGCAATTAAAGCTGCTTTATCCAATCCTGTGAAAAGTCTAAGAACCGAGTAAATGAATAACAACTTAAAAATCAAAATTTGAACACGAGTGCGATGATTGTAGACTCCTCTTTTCATTTTTTTTGTTTTTAACTTTTAATTTTTTTATAGCCATGATCAAAAATTTTTTCAAAATAGCCTGGCGCAATTTGCTTCGCAATAAGGGCTTCTCCTTTATAAATATTTCCGGGCTTGCTATTGGAATGGCAGCTGCAGTATTAATTACTTTATGGATACAGCATGAATTAAGCTACGACCAGTTTCATGAAAAGAAAGACCGTATTTATGAAGCATGGAACAAAGCTCACTTTAGCGGTAAACTGCAATGCTGGAATACCACGCCGAAAATATTGGCAAGAACACTGGAGAAAGATCTGCCTGAAGTAGAAAGATCCGTAAGAGTATATTGGGGAAGAAAGATGTTGTTTTCTGTTGGTGATAAAAGGATCAACATTGAAGGTAACATGGTTGATACCGGTTTTTTCCAAATGTTCAGTTTCCCATTGGTAAAAGGAAATGCAGCCACAGCTTTAAATGGCGAGTATTCTATTGTGCTTACAGAAAAAGGTGCAAAGAAAATATTTGGTGATGAAGATGCAATGGGTAAAATAGTAAAGCTTGATAACAGGGAGAATTATACTGTAACCGGTATTGCAAAGGATCCTCCAAACAATACAAGATTCAATTTTGAATATTTAGTTAACTGGAATTACCTGGTAAGACATGATGAAAACGATAGTAGCTGGGGAAACAACTCAACCCGTACCTATGTACTGTTGAAAGAAAATGCCAGCCTTGCATCTGCCAATGCAAAAATGAAAGGCATTAAGGCGAAGTATGACAAAGAGGAAGATGCAAAATGGGAAATGTTTTTGTACCCGGTCAGTCGCTGGCGTTTGTATTCAAACTTTACAGAAGGAAAAGAAGATGGGGGCTTGATCGATTTTGTAAAACTGTTTGGCGTAATCGCACTATTCATTTTATTAATTGCCTGTATCAATTTCATGAACCTTAGTACAGCAAGAAGTGAAAAGAGGGCGAAGGAAGTTGGCATCAGGAAAGTAGTAGGGGCACAAAAGAGATCGTTGATAGGTCAATTCATTGGAGAATCTGTTTTGCTTTCATTTTTAGCCGGCATTGCTGCGTTGATAATTGTGCAGCTTGCCCTTCCTGCATTTAGTGAATTAACTGGTAAGAAATTATTTCTCAGTTACACCAGTATGCCTTTCTGGTTGTCGGCGATAGGTTTCATTTTATTCACGGGATTGTTAGCCGGTAGTTATCCAGCATTCTTTCTTTCTTCTTTTCAACCTGTAAAAGTTTTGAAAGGAACTTTTAAATCGGCCAATGCATTGATCACACCAAGAAAACTACTGGTAATATTGCAATTTACTTTTGCGATCATACTTATCATTTGTACCAGCATTGTGAAACAGCAGATAGATCATGCACAGAACAGGGAGAGTGGTTATAGCAGGGAAAACCTGGTATATCATTTCTTAGAGGGGAATGTAGAGAAACATTATACAGCAATTAAAAACGAATTACTTTCTTCCGGGATAGCAACATCCGTTACAAAAACGAGTGCACCGCTTACACAGGGCTGGAGCGATACATGGGGGCTCGAGTGGGAGGGAAAAGATCCAAATGATAAAACAGATTTTGACAGGTATTGTGTTGATGAAGACATTGTAAAGACAGCAGGATTTAAATTAATAAAAGGAAGGGACTTTAACCTTAAAGAATTTCCAACGGATTCATTAGGAATGATCATTAATGAGTCTGCTTTGAAAGTCATGAATTTCAAAGATGATCCTATAGGAAAGATCATAAAAACAGATGATAAAGAATTTCATATTATCGGTGTTATAGGTGATTTTATTTTGCAGTCTCCCTATTATCCAACCAAGCCGATGTTCATTGAAGGTGCGAGGGGCTGGTTTAATATCATGCATTTTAAATTGAACCCGGCCAATACTACTGCAGATAATCTTAAAAAGGCAGAAGCAATTTTTAAAAAGTATAATCCTGAATATCCTTTCGATTACAAATTTATTGATGAGGAATATGCAGATAAATTTAAAGCAGAGCAACGTACCGGAACATTGGCGGCCATCTTTGCCGGGCTTACCATTTTCATTTCCTGTCTTGGTTTATTTGGCCTGGCAACTTATATGGCTGAGAACCGCATTAAAGAGATCGGCGTAAGAAAAGTATTGGGTGCATCTGTTGCAGGTATCACCACATTGCTTTCAAAAGACTTTTTAAAATTGGTAATGATATCGTTTGTGCTGGCCTGTCCTGTATCATGGTGGATGATGCACAAGTGGCTGGAGGATTATCCTTATCATGTAAATATTCAATGGACAGTATTTGTATTTGCTGCATTCCTTTCTTTTCTTATTTCTGTATTAACAGTGAGCTACCAGGCGATCAAGGCAGCAATAGCAAACCCGGTGAAATCACTTCGTACAGAGTGATTATTAATTAATAATTATTGATTATTAAAAGTTATGATAAAAAATTATTTCAAAACAAGCATTCGTAATCTTTTCAAAAATAAAGGATACAGCTTCCTTAATATTTTTGGATTGGCCATTGGTATTGCTTGTGCCGGGTTGATTTTTTTGTGGGTGGAAGATGAATTGGGCTATGATAAATTCAATGCGAAGAAAGATTATTTATACTATATAAGAGAGAATCAAAAGTATGATACTTATACTGCAACATTTGGTTCCACACCTGGTCCTTTAGCACCTGCCATGCAGGAAGAGATTCCGGGTGTTGCCAACACTTGCAGGGTCAATGACCAGGATGCCACACTTTTTACCATTGGTGATAATGCAATGTATGCAGGCGGTATTTATACAGAGGCGTCTTTGTTCAGCATGTTTACACTTCCTTTTATTGATGGTGATGCAAAGTCTGTTTTTAAAGAACGTTATTCATTGGTAATAACAGAAGCAACAGCAAAGAAGTTTTTTGGCAACACACAAAACGTAGTTGGCAAAACTGTACGGTTAGATAATAAACAGGACTATGTTGTTACCGGCGTAATAAAAGACATTCCAAAAAATTCTTCTTTGCGATTTGAATGGGCTGCACCTTTTGAAATTATGTATGATCAAAGCCCATGGCAACATCAATGGGGAAATAATTCATTGGGTACCTATGTGGAATTAAAACAGGGTGTTGATGCGGCATCAGTCAATAAAAAGCTATACAACTTTATCCAGCAAAGAAGCCCACAGTCAATTGCCCGCCCTTTTTTATGGAGTATGGATCAGTGGCATTTGTACGACCAGTTTGACAATGGTGTTGCCACCGGCGGAGGACAAATAGAATATGTTAGGCTGTTTTCCATTATTGCGTGGATCATTTTATTTATTGCCTGTATCAATTTTATGAACCTGGCTACGGCACGCAGTGAGCAAAGATCAAAAGAAGTTGGTGTAAGAAAAGTGTTAGGCGCAGGTAAGCAAAGATTAATAGGGCAATTTATTGTTGAAGCATTGCTGATGGCTTTTCTTGCAGCTATTGTAGCAGTAGCAATTATGACGGCGGTGCTTCCATTATTCAATACACTTGTTCAAAAAGAATTGGTATTGGGTATTACAATTCCATCTCACATTATTACGCTACTGCTTATCACAATAGTTTGTGGATTGATCGCAGGTAGTTATCCCTCATTGTATCTGTCTTCTTTCAATCCTGTATTTGTATTAAAAGGTATTAAACTAAAAGATGGCAGTGCAGCATGGATCAGGAAGGGGTTGGTAGTAATGCAGTTTAGTGTTTCTATCATACTTATTATTTCCACTGTAATTGTATTTCAGCAAATTCAGCATGTAAAGAATCGTGATATTGGATATAACAGGAATAACTTGATTGAAGCAGGTGCACAGGGCAACCTGGCCAACTATTACGAACCCATGCGGCAGGAATTGTTGAACAGTGGTGTTGTTGAAAATGTTGCTTTAAGCAATCATAATATGCTGTATAGTGGCAACAATACGGGAGGCTTTAACTGGGAAGGAAAAAATCCGAATGCCAAAATACTTATATCCATGCGCTATGTAACGCCTGAGTATTTCAGCACAGCTGGCATGAAACTTTTAAGCGGAAGAAATTTTTCCACTACTGATTCTGCTGAATCAAAAAGCATGAATGTGATCATTACAAAGTCATTTGAAAAATTGATGGGTAATGAAAGCGCTCTTGGAAAAGTAATACGGGAAGAAGGTGACACCACCGGCACAAAAATTAATGTAGTGGGTATAACAAATGATTATGTATATGGGAATATGTATGGCACACCTGACCCGGTTATGTTTATCTGTACATCACCGGGACATACAAACAAAATGTACCTGCGGTTGAAAGACCAGGCAAATACCGAAAAGTCAATAGCCGCAATTGAGACAATAATAAAAAGAAGTAACCCGGCTTATCCATTCAATTACCGGTTTGTTGATGACCAGTTCAACTGGATGTTCCAGAACGAAGCACTCATCAGCAAATTATCAAGAGTGTTTGCCGCATTGGCAATTATTATTTCCTGTTTGGGTTTATTTGGTTTAGCTGCTTTTACTGCCGAAAGAAGAACAAAGGAAATTGGTGTAAGAAAAGTATTGGGAGCCAGTGTGCCGGGTATAGCAGCATTGGTGTCAAAAGATTTTTTGAAACTGGTTGCTGTTGCCTGCGTTGTTGCTTTTCCTATAGCGTGGTGGGTAATGAATAACTGGTTAAATAATTATCAATACAGGATAACGATCAGCTGGTGGATATTTTTAATAGCCGCTGTTGTCGCTATTTTGATAGCCATACTAACCGTAAGCTATCAATCTATAAAAGCAGCAATAGCAAATCCAATAAAATCATTAAGGACGGAATAAGTTATTTGGGTAGAAGAAAATTTTAGAACGCTTCAGTTTTTATGTTTTGTTAATAGGCGCTGTAACTCTTTACAGTGCTTTCTTAATTTTTAAAATGCAAGAGCCATGATAAAAAACCTTTTACTAATTGCTGTACGTAATTTCAGGAAAGACAGCTGGTATAGTTTGCTGAATGTACTGGGACTTACTATTGGTATTACGTTTAGTCTCTTTCTTATTTTTTATATAGTAGATGAATTGAACTACGACCGCTTTAATCCAAAAGCCGACCGGGTTTACCGGATCAATTCGCATATTCATGAAAAGGATAAGAATACCGACTGGGTATTGTCGCAAATGCCTTTGGCGCCAAGAATGAAAAAAGATTTTCCGGAAGTGGAAGATGCCATCCGGTTTGTAAGCAGGGAAAGAACATTATTTAAAAGTGGCGAGAATAGTTTTTATGAAACAAAAGCATACTATGTTGACAGTAATGTTTTTAATGTATTCCCTTCAAAGATCATTGAGGGTAATGCCGCTACTGCTTTAAATGAAATTTATAGCATTGCCCTTTGCAGATCGCTTGCTGAAAAATATTTTGGAAAAAATACTTCTGCTATCGGTAAAACATTAAAAACAGTTTATGATACATACAAAGTAACGGCAGTATTTGAAGACAGGCCACGCAATTCACATATCCGTTATGATATGCTTATCTCAATGCCCACATTGATAAAGCAGTTTGGCGGAGGTAACCAGGAGTATTGGGGCAACTTCAACAACTTTACTTATGTACTGTTAAAACCCGGGACAAAGGCCAGCGCACTCAAACCAAAACTGGAAGGCTTGTATAAAAAATTTGTGGAGCCGGAATTCAAACAGTATAACATAACAATGGAATATGCTGTGCAACCGGTCACAGATATACATCTTAATTCTAATTTGCAATATGAGCCGGAAGAATTAGGCAGCATGTCTTATATCTGGATCTTTGGCGCTGTTGCTTTTTTTATGCTGTTGATCGCCTGTATCAATTACATGAATCTTACTACCGCAAGAAGTGCACGCCGGGCAAAAGAGATCGGTATAAGAAAGGTAACAGGATCTACAAAAAAACAACTGGTACTGCAATTCTTAAGCGAAAGCCTGCTCACTTCCTTTACAGCCGTTCTGTTAAGTGCTTTGTTTGTGTTGTTGTTATTGCCGGTATTTAACAGCATATCCGGAAAAACTTTTACACTGCACACATTGATACAGCCATCAAATATTTTTTTATTGTTGGGTATTATTTTATTTACAGGCTTGCTTGGCGGCAGTTATCCTGCATTTTATTTATCGTCATTCAAACCTGTCGGCATACTAAAAGGGGCTTTATCAAAAGCATCAGGTAATATAAGCCTGCGCCGCACTTTGGTTGTATTGCAATTCTCTATTTCAATGATCATGCTTATTTGTACATGGGTGGTGTATTCACAACTTTCCTATTTGCAAAGAAAAGACCTGGGATTTAGTAAAGCGCAGGTGATGACCGTAACAATAAATACCGGCGAAGATGAAAGGGGAAAAATCTTTGCCATGAACAATGAATTCCGTTCATTGCCTGGTGTAAAAGGGGTGGGCACGGCCAATTCTTACCCCGGCGCACCCAATGTAAATCTCAATCTTTTTAGAGTTGAAACAAAGAATGGTTTTGTTGATAAAGCCGTTGAATGTTATGCTGCAGATGAAACTTATTTGCCCACGCTTCAAATAGGTATTGCAAAAGGAAGAAATTTTTCAGGCGCTGCAGACACATTACACAGTATAGTGGTAAATGAATCAATGGTAAAACAATTTGCATGGGATGAACCAATAGGCAAGAGGATAAAGTTTCCCGGGGATACAAGCAATAATTACCTGGAAGTAGTTGGTGTATTTAAAGATTTCAATCAAAAGTCATTATATAATCCAATTGTCCCGTTACTGCTGTTTTATGGGCCAAACGGCAACGTTATACAAATAAAAACAGAAGCAGCAAACATACGGTCAACAATCACTAAAGTGGAAACTACCTGGAAAAAATATTTCCCTCAATTGCCTTTTGAATATAAATTTTTGGATGAGGATTTTAATTCACAATATGCTGCTGATCAAAAGAGGGGAAAGATATTCGCAGCATTTTCTATTCTTACTATCATCATCACCTGTTTGGGATTGCTTGGACTTACAGCTTTCACTACACAGCAAAAGCAAAAGGAAATAAGCATCCGCCGTGTGATGGGAGCCAATACATCGCAGGTAGTAGCAATGATCACAAAAAATTATTTGTGGTTATCATTGATAGCGGCTGCCATTGCTTTCCCGGTAGCATGGTATTTTATGAGTAAATGGCTTGGTGTTTTTACTTATAGTGCAGGGCTATCTGTTATTCCTTTTGTACTGTCTGCTTTGGTTATTGTATTTACTGCAGTGGCAACAGCAACCTTTCACTCAACAAAAGCTGCATGGACAAAACCGGCGAAAGTGTTACGCTCTGAATAATGAATTGTAAATTTTACAGCCATGATTAAAAACTATTTCACTATTGCATGGAGAAACCTTTGGCGCAACAAGGGTTTCTCTGCGATCAATATAGCTGGTCTTGCTATTGGCATTGCCACTTGTTTGCTCATTATATTATATGTGAGTCATGAAACAGGTTACGACAGGTTTAATGAGAAGTCGGGCAGGATAGTTCGTGTTTTTTTCCAGGGAGAGATACAGGGGCAAAAGATGAAGGAATCAACTGTAATGGCGCCGGTTGCCGGAGTAATGAAAACAGATTACCCGGAAGTAGAGGATGCTACAAGGCTGCGTTCTTCTTATGAAAAGCCAAAGATCATGTATGATGGAAAAACGTTCAGGGATGATGTGATGGCTTATGCAGACGCTAATTTCTTCTCTGTATTCACATTGCCATTTGTACAGGGTAATGCCGCCACTGCATTGGCAGAACCCAACACTATGGTGCTGACTGAAACGGTTGCAAAAAAATATTTTGGCAATGCAGCTGCAATGGGCAGGGTCATCGGCATTAAAGGAAAAGATGTGACTTATAAAATAACGGGTGTGATGAAAGACATTCCTGCAAATTCGCATTTTCAATTTGGGTTATTGGCATCGATGCAGAATGTTGCAGAGTCAAAAGAAGCTAACTGGATGAGTTCTAACTTCTACACATATCTCTTATTAAAAGAAGGATATGATCATACAAAACTGGAAGTAAAACTTCCGCAGCTGGTGGAAAAATATATCGGTCCGCAAATGAAGGAAGGCACAGGACAAACACTGGCAGAGTTCAGAAAAAGCGGAAGTGACCTGAGTTTTCATTTACAACCGCTCACTGATATTCATCTTCATTCTGATTTTAATAATGACCTGAGCCAGCCCGGTAATGTACAGTACATTTATATTTTTAGTGCTATCGCCATATTTATGTTGCTGATAGCATGTATCAATTTTATGAACCTGTCAACAGCCAGTGCATCAAAAAGATCAAAAGAAGTAGGCGTACGCAAAGTACTTGGCTCTATGAGGAAAGAATTGGTAGAGCAATTTTTAACAGAATCTGTTGTAGTTGCTGCCATTGCATTGGTGCTGTCAATAGGTTTGATTTACCTGGCACTGCCATTTTTTAATGAGCTTACAGGCTTACAGCTTTCTCCAAATATTAAGGAACATCCTTTACTGTTACCAGGTTTATTATTGTTCGTTTTGTTTACAGGAATGATCGCAGGTAGCTATCCAGCTTTATATCTTTCTTCTTTTAAACCTGTGGTGGTATTAAAAGGCAAACTCACCAAAGGAAAAGAAGGTGCAAGTATAAGAAGTGGCCTTGTAGTTTTTCAATTCTTTATTTCTATCATACTTATTGTAAGCACCATTGTTGTGTATAACCAGCTTTCTTTTATTCAAAATAAAGACATTGGCTATAACAAGGATAAAGTAATGATATTGCCCAACACCTGGCAATTAGGAAAGAACCGTGAAATTTTCAGGCAGCAGCTGGAAGCGGATCCACGGGTAGCCAGTGTAAGTGGTTCAAGGTATTTGCCTGCTGGCGCCAGCGATAACAATAATTTTTTTGTAACCACTGATAAACACCCGGATGAGCTGATCAAAACATTGCGGTATGAAGTGGATGAAAAATATATCGCCACATTAGGTATAAAAATAAAAGAAGGAAGAAATTTTTCTGCAGCATATGGTACAGATTCCAATGCAATAATTATAAATGAAGCAGCAGTGAAAGCGCTTGGGCTGGAGCAAAATGCCATTGGGCATACTATTTCACGTACGAGTAAAAGAGGAGAAAAGGAAAACTATTCTATTGTTGGTGTGGTTAATGATTTTCATTTCAGGTCACTGCATGAACAGATATCACCCTTGCTGATGGTGCTGGCGCCGGACGAAGGAAATCTTATCGTGAAACTAAAAACAAAAGATGCTGCCGGGCTTACTAAAGAACTGCAAAAGCGTTTTGTTGCTTACGGAGCTGAAGACCCTTTGGATTATTCTTTTCTTGATGAAAGATATAGTGCTGTTTATAAAACAGAACAAAAAGCAGGAACGATCTTAGCTGTATTTGCATGCTTAACAATTTTTGTTGCCTGCATGGGTTTGTTTGGTCTTGCAAAATTTACTGCACAGCAACGCACAAAAGAAATTGGTATACGAAAAGTACTGGGTGCAAGTGTAACGCAGATGTCCACGATGCTCTCCAAAGAATTTATAAAACTGGTGCTCATTTCATGCATCATCGCATTTCCATTATCATGGTGGGCAATGAACAAATGGTTGCAGGATTTTGCTTACAGAGTTGATATTGGCTGGCAGGTGTTTATTGTTGCGGCAATTATTGCTTTAGTGATCGCATTGATCACGGTAAGCTGGCAGGCAATAAAAGCGGCCATTGCAAACCCGGTAAAAAGTTTGCGAACTGAATAAGGCGTGTTTCCTTTTTCCTTGAAGGAATGATATGATCAATTGCTAAAAACATAAATATACCTGTATGTTTAAAAACTATTTGAAAACGGCGATACGAAACCTGCTACGTTATAAAGGTTTTGCGATCATTAATATTCTAAGTCTTACCATTGGTATTTTCGGTTGCCTGGTAATCGGTTTGTTTGTTTGGGACGAATGGCAATACGATAAAAAGATCCCGGGCTCTGAAAATGTTTACCGCATTTATGAACAGCGAAAAAGTAATGATGCAATCACGTATGCTGCCGTGGTGCCCCCAATGTTTGCAACGTTCCTCAACAATACTTACCCCGAAGTAGATACAACTGCCCGTATATTGATGACGCCTGATAAATTTTTAATGGAAGTTGATGGCAACAGGCATTATGAAAGTAAAGGATTGTTTGTCGAATCTTCTTTGTTTGACATATTTCCATTAGCGTTTAAAAACGGCGACCCTGCAACTGCTCTTACTGTACCGGGAACGATTGTACTAACGGAGGACATTGCCCGCAGATATTTTAACAACCAGGACCCTATCGATAAAACAATTTACATCGATAAGGACACTTTTACTGTTAAAGGAGTACTGGCAAACATACCGGGTCATTTTCACCTGGATTTTAATTTCCTGATGTCATTGCCATCGGCACACATTAAAAAAGAACGGATGGAAAAATGGACATGGCACCAGTTTTATACTTATGTGAAAGTTAAACCGGGGGCTGATGTACAACAACTGCAGGATAAGTTCCAGGCGCATATGAAGAAGGAAATATTTCCAACACTCACGCAGGCTGGTTCTACGTTTCTTCCCTTCCTTCAACCTTTACAAGATATACATCTCAGATCAGCAGACTTTGCTTTTGATAATGCTGTAAGAGGAAATGAAACGTATGTAAAAGCATTGACCATTATCGCCCTGTTTGTTTTAGTGATAGCCTGTTTCAATTTTATCAACCTTGCTACTGCAAGATCATTCAGAAGAGCTAAAGAGATCGGTGTAAGAAAAGTGATTGGGGCTGAAAGAAAACAATTGCTCATTCAATTTATCAGTGAAACCATTCTGCTTGCCATTATATCCGTGCTGGTGGCTGCAATGGCTACTTTTCTTATTGTGCCATTATTAAACCAGTTCACAGGAAAATCAATACAGTTCAATCCATTTACCGATCCTGCACTTGGTCTTCTCGTCCTTGGGGCAGGAATTGTGATCGGCATTTTTGCAGGTATATATCCTGCTTTGGTTCTGTCAGGATTTCAACCTATAAAAGTTTTGAAGAGCAGTAAGCTGGTGGCTGGTGGTGGTGGCGCATGGCTGAGGCAGGGATTAGTGGTTGTACAATTTTCATTATCTGTATTGCTGATAATTGCAGCAACCATTGTATACAGGCAAACAAATTTCTTAAACAATAAAGATCTTGGTTTTAACCATGACCAGGTTGTGTATTTCGAAGTAAGGGGTGATGTTGAAAAAAAAGTAGATGCATTCAAAGAAGAACTAAGGCGGTTCCCTGGTATTGTTTCCTTAACTGCAGGATATGGATTGCCGGGAGATATTTTCGCAGGTGATGGAGTAACAACGTTTGGCAGCGATGGAGAAAAAGAGAGACCTGCTAATATATTTATCGGGGATTATGATTATGTAAAAACACTGGGCCTGCATATCATTGCAGGCCGTGATTTCTCCAAAGAAATGATAACAGATGTAAAAGAAGGATTTATCATTAATGAAACTGCAGTAAAAGAATGGGGCTTTGGAACAGCACAAAAAGCGATCGGTCAAAAAATAAACTGGAATGAATGGCTTCCGGCTGATACGTTAGATCCAATAAAAAAAGGAAAAGTGATCGGCGTGGTGGAAGATTTTCATTATAAAAGTTTGCATGAAAAAGTAACAGCATCTGTTATACAGGTTTACCCACAGGCCTTATATACCATTGCGGTTAAAATGAAAGCTGCTGATGTAAAAGCTACGCTTGCACACATCAATGATACCTGGAATGAGTTTGCGCCTGGCTACCCATTCGATTATAAATTCATGGATGAATCTTATGACGCTATGTATAAAGCAGAAGCTAAGCTGAGTGACCTGCTTTGGATATTTACAACAATGGCAATTCTAGTTGGGTGTATGGGTCTATTTGGATTGGCTGCATTTAGTGCAGAGCAAAGAACAAAAGAATTGGGAATAAGAAAAGTATTAGGTGCAAATGCACTTAACATTGTTGGATTACTCTCAAAGAATTTTCTCTTGTTAATTGTGATAGCATCTTTGATCGCTTTTCCGATTGCATGGTGGGCAATGAATAATTGGCTAAAAGAATTTCCGTATAGGATAAATATCAGCTGGTGGATATTCGGCGGTTCACTAATTGTTGCTTTGACAATTGCATTGTTAACAGTGAGTTTCCAGGCAATAAAAGCAGCGATCGCTAACCCGGTTAAAAGCCTGCGTGCTGAATAGTTGTTCGCTATCAAACACAAAACTGTCCGTTTTCGTACACTTTTAGGCTTGCCTTTAATGAAACCCTCTACAGTAAAGGATTTCAAGAGTGGCATAGCGCTTGAGTTTTAGGGTAGACAAATTAGCCTTCAGCCATGATCAAAACATATTTCAAAACCGCTTTCCGGAACTTATTACGCAACCGCAAGCACGCCCTTCTCAATATTTTGGGATTGGGCGTAGCGATGGCGGCCTGTATCATCGTGTTTTTGGTGATACAATACGAAACCGATTATGATAAACACCTGAAAGAGTTCAACAACATTTACCAGGTAGTAACAAAGGATAAGGATGCCGACGGTGAACATTTCACCAATGGAGTTCCTTTTCCTGCAATGAAATACCTGCGAAATGATAATCCACAATACCAATTTGCTGAACTGATGCAGAATTATGGTGTGCAGGTAACAGTGAAAGAAGCCGGCAGTAAAGAGAATAAAAAATTCAGGGAAGAAGATGGTGTGTTCTTTGGGGACGAAGACCTGCTTAAAATATTTGAGATACAATTTTTATCAGGCAATGCAGATGTGCTGAAAGATGTGAACAGTGTGGCCATCAGCAGATCGCAGGCAGAAAAATATTATGACAACTGGAAAGATGCGATTGGTAAAAGAATAAATATTGATAACAGTGAACATGATCTGCAGGTAGCTGCTGTATTTGAAGATGTACCACAAAACAGCGATTTCCCTTTTAAGGTAGTGGGCTCTTATGAAGGATTCAAATCGTATGACCGCACCTGGCCATTGGATGATTGGGGCGCCAATACAAGCAATCACCAGGTATATGTAAAACTACCGGCAACAGCAAGTATTGCTGCATTGAATACACAGCTGGATGGCTTTGAAAAAAAATACAATGATGGCAACAGGGCTACAACAAGAAGACATTTTTTACATCCATTAAAGGATATACATTTTGATGAGCGTTTTGCCATCAATGGAGATCATGTTACACCCAAAGCATCATTGTATACACTGGCTTTTATTGGTTTACTGGTGATCTTAATGGCTTGTATCAATTTCGTTAACCTCTCAACAGCATTGGCAGTAACACGTAGTAAAGAAGTTGGTATAAGAAAAGTAATGGGAAGCAGCAAAGCACAATTAAGCATGCAGGTGCTTATTGAAACTACAGCTGTAGTGCTGGTATCTGCTGTAATGGCATTGATATTGGCGTGGCTCGCATTGCCCTATATTAAAAATATAATGGTAGTGCAAAACAAGCTTGATCTGTTTACTACGGGTAGTGTTTTATTTATGCTTGTTATTACACTTATTACCATTGTGCTTTCAGGTATTTATCCAGCTTTTATAATGGGACGTTTCAAGCCTGTAGAAGCAATTAAAAATAAGATCAATACATCAAAGGTGGGCAGTGTTTCATTGCGCCGTGTGCTGGTGGTGATGCAATTTTCTTTCTCTCAAATTTTAATTATTGCTACCATCATTGCAGTGAGCCAGATGGATTTTATCAGGAAGAATGATCTTGGTTTTAATAAGGATGCAACCCTGCTTGTATACATGAATACAGACAGCGTATCCCGTTCACGACAGGCTGCTTTTAAAGATGCACTGGAAGCAAGGAACGATGTAAAGGAATTGAGTTTTGCTTTTGATGCACCCAGTAGCGATAATAGCTGGACAAGCAATTTTGCTTTTGATAAAATGGAAGACCGTGATTTTAATGTGCAGCAAAAACAGGCTGACCATAACTATGCAGCAACCTATGGTTTGCAATTGGTAGCAGGTAAATTTTATGGACAAAGCGATACCTGTAAAGAATATGTGGTGAATGAAACGTTGCTGAAAAAATGCGGCATTACTAATCCGCAGGATGCGATTGGTAAAATGTTTCGCCTCGGTGGCAGAAGACCTATGCCAGTTGTAGGTGTGGTGAAAGATTTTAAACAGGCGTCTTTGAGAGATGCGATAGAACCCATCGTAATTTCCCCAAACAGGAGATGGTACCAGTGTGTTGGGCTAAAATTAACCAGCAATAACCTTGGCAGATCAAGAGATGAAGTAAAAGCGCTGTGGGATAAGTATTATCCCGAGTATGTATACAATGCATCTTTCCTCGACGAAAGCATTGAAAGGTATTATTCAACCGAGCAAAGATTAAGCGCTATGTACAAAGTATATGCATTGCTTGCCATCTTTATCAGTTGTCTTGGGCTGTACGGCCTCGTTAGCTTTATGGTGGTACGTAAAACAAAAGAAGTAGGTGTAAGAAAAGTGTTGGGAGCCAGCGTACAAAATATCCTGTTCTTATTTTCGAAAGAATTCACAGTACTTATTACCATCGCCTTTGTGATAGCAGCGCCGGCAGCATGGTATTTAATGAAAAATTGGTTAAATGATTTTGCTTATAAAATAGATATCGGTTTGTGGGTGTTTGCAATAGCTATTGTTTGCTCATTGCTGGTGGCATGGCTTGCGGTGGGTTACAAAGCATTCAAAGCGGCAATAGCAAATCCAGTTAAGAGTCTTCGTTCTGAATAACCATTAAAGTATAGCTTATGAAATTCTTCTTTTTATCGGGCAATTATTTTAAAACGGCCTGGCGAAATTTTTTAAAAAACAAGGCCTACAGTTTTATCAATATAGCAGGACTAAGTATTGGTCTTGCTTGTTGCATGTTGATCATTTTGTATAATAATGACGAGGTGAGTTATGATCGGTTTCATAATAATGTTAGTAACATTTACAGGATAGTTCACACGGATACTGATAAGGATGGAAAAGTGCTCGGTTCAAACGGTATTACCGGCATGATGCCCGGTCCTGCTTTTAAGAGAAGCATACCGGAAGTAGTTGACTATGTAAGAACGAACGGTTACACCATGACGGTGAGATTGAAGAATGAGATATATGAGCAGGAAGCAATGTATGCCGATGATAATTTTTTCTCTATGTTTACATTCCCTTTTTTAAAAGGCAATAAGAATACAGCAATGCAGGATATGTTCTCCGTAGTGATCAATGAAGACATTGCTAAGAAGTTTTTTGGAACAACTGATGCGATCGGAAAAACTTTTGAAATAGCAACAGGTAATGGTCACAGTGAAGATGGAAGCAATTTTGAGCGTTTTACCGTAACAGGTGTTGTTCCAAGGTCGCCGCAAAACTCTTCTATTAAACTTGATATTGTAATGCCGATGAAACTGACCGAGAGAGACGGCGGTGATAAATCATGGCATAATTTCTTTCTCAACACTTTTGTGGTAGTTACTCCAACAGCAGATCTAAAAAGAGTGGAAGCAAAAATGCAACAAGTGTATCAAACTGAGGCAAAAGAGCAGATACAGGAAAATCATGACAAGTACAATGATTATACTACGTGGAATTATAAATTGCAGCCTTTGCTCAGCATGCATCTCAGCAAAGAGTTTCCAGCTGATAACAACCTGAGAGATGCAAGTGATCCTGTGTACACAAAAATATTGGGCGGTATAGCAATATTCATACTGGTGATCGCCTGTATCAATTTCGTCAATCTTACTGTTGCCCGTTCATTGAAAAGGGCGAAAGAAATTGGTGTGAGGAAAGTAATAGGAGGAGAGCGAAAACAACTTATTGCACAATTCTTAGGAGAGTCATTCTTGCTTAGTTTCTTTTCATTTGCTATAGCAATATTGCTTGTGTTGCTGTTACTTCCATTATTCAATTCTTTATCGCATAAAGCGCTTGCGTTCTCTTACCTGTTCGATGCAAAACTTGTTATAGGGTATCTCATACTTTTTATCATTACTTCTTTACTGGCTGGTTTTTACCCGGCAATGGTCTTATCAGGATTTAACCCGGTGCAAACATTGTATAACCGTATGCCGCTGTCTGGAAAAAATAATTTATCAAAAGGTTTGGTGGTATTACAGTTTACTTTGACCACCTTCCTCATCATCGCAACTATTACTATCTATAAGCAGTTCCAGTTTCTTACACATTTTGATCTTGGATATAATGACAAGAACCTGGTAGTGGTTGAAGGCGACAGGATGTCAACTGCCAATTTGAATTTATTCAGGCAGGAGTTAATGAATGCACCTTCCATAACTGCAGTGGCGGCAAGACAAAGAGGTAATTGGGGAACTATTGCAAGAGTAGATGGAAAAGAAATGCCTTTTGCAATGGATGTTATTGACAGTGCTTATTTACCGGTACTCCAGATCCCTGTTGTTAAGGGCAGGAATTTCTCCGGAAGTTTTACCTCAGATTCAACAACTGCTGTAATGGTAAATGAAGCGTTTATGAAAGCAGCTGGCTGGAAAGATCTTAATAACAGGCAGGTTGATTTCTTTTATGATAGTGTGAAGTATAATGTTGTGGGAGTAGTTAAAGATTATCACTACGCATCGTTGATGGAAGAAATAAAACCACAGCTGTTTATAATGCATCCTAAATATGGTTATGGGCAATTACTGATCAAAATAAAACCTCAACAAACTGCTTCCACGATAGAACATATTGAAAAGGTATTTAAATCGCTTCAACCATTACAGCCATTCAGGTATGAGTTTAAAGCAGAACGAAATGAAGGCCAATACCGGGCGGAACAAAACTGGAAGGACATTATTCTTTTTGCTTCGGTACTCACCATTTTTATTTCCTGTATCGGTTTGTTTGGCCTGGCAACATTAGCTGCTGAAAAAAGAGTAAAGGAGATTGGCATAAGAAAAGTATTGGGTGCATCTGTCAGCAACATCACTGCCATGTTATCAAATAATTTTTTGAAACTGGTTTTGCTTGCAGCGATCATTGCATTTCCTGTTGCCTGGTGGGCTATGAATAAATGGCTGGAGAATTATCCTTACCGGATCACATTAAGTGCATGGGTGTTTGCTTTCGCAGCTGTTATTGTTTCTGCTATAGCATTACTTACGGTTAGCTGGCAGGCGATAAAAGCGGCTGTTGCAAATCCTGTAAGGTCACTAAGATCAGAGTAAACCAACTGTAATCCTTTTTATATGAGTAACCTTTTTTTCAAAACGACATTTCGATCACTTTGGAAAAGAAAATCTTTTTTTCTCCTCAATATCATGGGGCTTGCTGTAGGCATTGCGACGAGCCTGATGATCTTTTTGGTGATTAAAAATGAGATCAGTTATGACAGTTATCACTCAAAAAAGGACAGGATATACAGGGTCGTGTCAACTCAATTAAATAAAGCAAATGGAGAAATTAAAACGAAGTATGCAGGGATGCCAACACCATTACCCGAAGCCATGCGTCTTGATTTTCCGCAGCTGGAAAAAGTAGGCGGTATCTGGAGCCTGCCTCAATCCCAAATCTATATTCCTGCAAAAGGATTAGAAGAAGAAAAACGATTTAAGGAAAACAAAGGACTTTATTGGACTGATGCATCTGTATTTGAAATTTTTGATTTTAAATGGATCGCAGGAAATAATAAAGGACTTGCAGAACCTAATACCGTTGTATTGGATGAGGATCTTGCCGGAAAATATTTTAGTGATCCGCAGGTGGCTGTTGGTAAAACCATCCAGATATGGTCATTCAGGATACCATTAAAGGTTGTAGGTGTTTTTAAAAATGTTCCTGCCAATTCAGACATACCGATCAAAATGGCTGGCTCTGCTGAAACAATAAAAAAAATAGCGCCGGAAGTATTTACCAATCCTGATTCATGGAAATATATAAATGATAATAACCAGTGTTTTGTATTGGCAAGAAATGAACAGCAATATGCTGCCCTGCAATCTCAACTTAATTCGTTTGTAAAAAAATATTACAAAGAAGATCCAATATATAAATGGCAAGTTTCTTTTCAGCCCTTACCAACTATACATCTTGATAAAGATCTTGCAACGCTTAAAGGAGACACACTTTCTACTAAAGAATTATGGTCAATGAGCATGATCGGTATTTTTCTTTTACTCGTAGCCTGTATCAATTTTATAAACCTCTCTACTGCACAATCTGTTAACCGTGCCAAAGAAGTAGGCGTTAGAAAAGTATTGGGTAGTAACCGCTCCCAATTGATGAAACAATTTTTACAGGAAACGGGTACGATCACTTTTTTTGCATTGGTATTGGGTTGCTTATTGGCGTTAGTTAGTTTGCCCTGGTTGAATGATCTTATACATAAAGAACTTTCACTTGATCTGCTGAATAACCCTGTGATATTTTTTTACTTATTACTCATCGGTATCATTGTTACACTGCTGGCAGGTATTTATCCTGCATTGATTTTGTCGGGCTTTAATCCTGTTTATGCATTTAAAAATAAGATCAGCACAAAAACAGCAGGAGGTATTTCATTGAGAAGGGGATTGGTGGTCTTTCAATTCGTGATAGCACAGTTGCTGATCATTGCAACGGTGGTAGTAGTAAAACAAATGGATTTTTTCCGTAGCCGACCAATGGGTTTTGATAAGGATGGAATTGCATTGATCAATTTACCAAGCGATAGTTCATTAAAAGCAAAATATCCTTTGCTCAAGAGCAGGATGGAAGCATTGCCGGGTGTCGTATCTGCCAGTCTTTGTATGGAAGCTCCATCCGGTAATTGGGCATGGACGACTGATTTTACTTTTGACAATGATGTGCAAAAAAGAGACTTCCCTATATCAGGACAATTTGCTGATACCAGTTATTTCAAAACCTTTGGTATTTCGCTGCTTGAAGGACGTTTACCATTTCACAGCGATACAAGCCGTGAGGTAGTAGTGAATGAAGCGCTGGTAAAAAAACTGGGATTCAAGTCATCAGCAGAAGTGATCGGGAAAAGCCTTGCATATGATGGTTGGGATCACAAACTTTCGATAGTAGGTGTCATCAATAATTATAACAACAAATCATTACGTGAGGCTATTATGCCGGTGGCCATCACTACTAATTATAATTCTTATGAATGGATAGCTGTACGGATGGACCGGAAGAATATGAATGGCACAATGGAGAATGTTCGTAAACTCTTTGCCGGGATTTATCCAACTTATATGTTTGATCCATTCTTTTTTGATGAGCGCATTGAAAAGTTTTACAAGAACGAGGCTGCTACAGCACAATTGTTTAAAGTGTTTTCCATACTGGCCATTTTTATTTCCTGTTTAGGCTTGTTTGGTTTAGTATCATTTATGGCTGTGCAAAAGACAAAAGAAGTTGGCATTCGCAAAGTGTTAGGTGCCTCTGCCCAAAGCATTGTTTACCTTTTTTCAAAAGAGTTTACCATTCTTATCGGCATTGCATTTTTAATCGCCACTCCTTTGGGATATTATTTTATGCATGAATGGTTGTCGGGGTTTTATTATCATACAGATATTGGATGGCTTGTTTTTATGATCGCAATTTTATCATCCGTATTGATTGCATGGATAACGGTTGGGTATAAGGCAATAAAAGCTGCTGTTGCGAACCCTGTAAAGAGTTTACGTACAGAATAAATTTTTGGTCATGATAAAAAACTATTTCAAAATTGCCTGGCGCAATCTTAAAAGAGATAGCCAGTTTTCACTTTTGAACCTGTTAGGTTTATCAACTGGGTTGGCTTGTGCATTGTTGATCTATTTATGGGTGAATGACGAGATGAGTATTGACAAGTTTCATCAAAATGACGCTCGTCTTTTCCAGGTAATGAAAAACATACCACTTGCTGATGGTGGTATTCAAACCAGTTATCACACACCTGGACTTTTAGCGAAATCATTAGTTGAAGAAATACCAGGAATTGAAGAGGTGGCTGTAATAAAGTCACCAGACGAGGATGAGAATCCTACTGGCATACTCTCTTTTACTAATGCCAGTATTAAAGCAAAGGAGATATTTGTTACAAATAATTTTTTCACCCTTTTTTCTTTTCAGCTTATTGAAGGAAACAAAGAAAAGCCATTTGCAAATAATTCTTCTGTTCTCCTTTCGGATCAGTTGGCCATGAAAACATTTCATACCACGCAAAATATTATTGGCAAAACTGTAAGCTGGGATCGGGGCAACGGGCAATCTGGAAATGTAAATGGCGTATATACCATCGCAGGCGTTTTTGAAACTCCTCCTTCTAATTCCTCGCTTCAGTTCGATCTTTTATTTCCTTATGAATTATACCTTGAAAAAAATGCAGCTAATATAAATTGGCATAGTAGCAACCCATCTACTTATGTAATGTTGAAAGATGAAAATAATGTGAACAAGGTTAATGAGCTTATCAGGGACTTCATCAGGTATAAAATAAAAGGCCTGGAAAAAAATGCAGACCTGAGATGGGAGGGTGATTTATTTCTTCAACGCTTTTCTGATAGGTATTTATACAATCAGTATCTCAATGGCTCAATATCAGGAGGCCGTATTGAATATGTAAAACTGTTTTCAATTATTGCCGTTTTCATATTGATCATTGCCTGTATTAATTTTATGAACCTTTCTACAGCAAAAGCATCCCAAAGAATGAAAGAAGTGGGGATTAAAAAAGTAGTAGGAGCAAACAGGAGTACGCTCATTTTGCAATATATTAGTGAATCTATGCTGATGGTGTTTTTATCTCTTGCAATAGCAATTGCATTTATTGGACTTTTATTTCCTGCATTTAAACAAATTACTGGTAAAAATATTGAACTGCATTTCAACGCCGGGCTTATGCTCTCTGTTATAGGAATTGCTTTGGTTACCGGTTTTGTTGCTGGTAGTTATCCTGCTTTTTATCTTTCTGGATTTAAACCTATAAAAGTATTAAAAGGCAGAATGAATATTTCTGCGAACGAATCATTATTACGAAGAGGACTGGTAATATTCCAGTTTACTATTTCAGTTGTACTTATTGTATCTGTTATGGTAATTCATAAGCAAATGAATTTTATACAAAAGCAGAACCTTGGATATAATAAAGATAATGTTATCCGTTTCGCAAATGAAGGAAAATTGCAACTGAACCAACAGGCATTTCTTTCTGAATTAAGAAATGTCCCCGGTGTTGTGAATGCTTCGGGAATGGAAGGTGATATGTTAGGAAATCATTCGGGTGGTGGCGGAATTGACTGGCCGGGTAAGAAAGAAGGGATTGAGTTTGACGGACTGTATGTTGATTTTAATTTTATGGAAACGATGGATCTTCAAATGAAGGAAGGTCGTATGTTTTCCAGTAAATACAACACAGATAGCACTGGCGTCATATTTAATGAAACAGCCATAGCCGCTATGAAACTCAAGGATCCTGTAGGAAAAACGATCAGCCTTTGGGGGAAAGAGGCACATATCATTGGCGTGATGAAAGATTTTCATTTTGAATCGATGTACAATAGGATCGGCCCTTTCTTTTTGAGCTTTGGAAAGAATGCCCCCAATATTATAGTAAGGATAAAAGCCGGAACAGAAAAGCAAACACTCGAACAACTTAAGAATTTGTATAAAGCATACAACCCAGGGCTTCCATTCGAATATAATTTTTTAGATGAAGATTATCAGCAACTATATGCTTCAGAGGAAAGAGTAGCTAAACTGTCTACATGTTTTGCGGGCATTGCTATACTTATTTCCTGTTTAGGCCTGTTTGGACTTGCGGCTTTTATGGCACAAAAGAAGCAGAAAGAAATTGGTATAAGAAAAGTGGTGGGTGCTACAGTAAGTAATATCACTTTTATGCTATCCAAAGATTTCCTCAAACTTGTTTTGATATCATTGTTGATTGCATTTTTAATTGCATGGTGGGCGACCAACTTATGGTTACAGAGTTTTGCATACCGGGTTCATGTAAGTATCGGAATATTTTTAATAAGCGGCGCTTTAGTCATATTGATCACATTACTTACTATCAGTTTTCAATCAATTAAAGCTGCCATTGCTAACCCTGTTAAATCACTTCGAACGGAGTGAGAAGAAATTTAATGCTGACAGAAACGTCAGTATAAGAAATTCTAAAAGAGAATAAAACAGTATTATGATAAAAAACTATTTCAAAATTGCCTGGCGCAATATTACCCGTCAAAAAGGATATGCAGCCATCAATATTTTTGGATTGGCAATTGGTATTGCTGCCTGCATGCTCATTTTGCAATACGTATCGTATGAGTTGAGCTACGAAAATTTTCATGACAAAAAAGACAGGATATACCGTGTGCAGCAGGATAGGTATGATAATGGTAAATTATCTACGCAATGGGCTGCCGGTGCCTATGCTGCGGGTAATTCTTTTAAAGATGCTATTCCTGAAATTGAAGATTATGTAAAGGTGATACCAAACGGGCAGGTGATCGCAGAAAAAAACAATGAACCCATAAAGCTCGAGAAAGTTTTTTTTGCAGGCCCGTCTTTCTTTAAAATATTTACGTATCCATTGGTGAATGGTGTTGCAGATAGCGCCTTGTCAAAACCTTTTACGGCGGCGCTTTCAGAATCATCTGCAAAGAAAATATTTGGTACTACTGATATTGTTGGTAAACCTTTAAACCTTAACCGTAACAGCGATTATACAATCACTGCTGTTTACAAAGACATGCCTGAGAACACACAACTGAAGCCAGACATATTGCTTTCGTATGGTACTTTTCAAAAATGGACAACCGATTCCTCTGGTAATGGACCTGAAACTGCATGGCAGTGGGATGGATGCCTTACTTATCTTTTGCTTAGAAAAGATGCCGATCCAAAGACAGTTGAAAAAAAGTTCGTTCCGGTTGTTCAGCGATTTGCAGGAGAAGAATTAAAAAAATTCAATTCTGCTGTTGTGTATAGCCTGCTACCGTTAACAGATATTCATTTGTATTCACACTTTTTTATGGAGCCGCTGCCTACCGGCGACGGTAAAACTGTTTACCTGTTATTAGGGATCGCTTTTTTCATTGTTATTATTGCCTGGGTAAATTATATCAATCTTGCCACTGCAAGAGCTATAAGCCGTGCAAAGGAAGTCGGGATAAGAAAAGTAGTAGGTTCACAAAGAAGTCAATTGATATTCCAGTTCCTTTCCGAATCAGCTGTACTGAATGGGGTAGCTTTATTGCTTGCATTGATCATTGTATTGGTTGCCATTCCCGGCTTTAATTCATTGTCCGGGCAGCATCTTTCTTTTACGCTGTTTGCAAAGATGAATTTTTGGGCAGGGCTGGTTTCATTATTTCTTTTTGGGGTATTCTTTTCCGGTATGTATCCTGCATTTGTTTTGTCAGGTTTCAGACCGATAGAAGTTCTAAAAGGAAAATTAACCAGCACCAGTAAAGGCGCTTTTTTACGGAAAGGATTGGTGGTATTCCAGTTCGCAGCTTCTTTGTTTTTACTGATCGGCACCTTTATCGTGTACAGCCAGATACAATTTATGCGTAAGCAATCATTGGGATTGAATGTTGAACAGACTCTTGTGATACCCCAACCGTCTGTGCTCACAGATTCCACTTATGTTGGTAATATGGCAGCTTTAAAACAACAGCTTCTTCAGCAACCTGCTATTAAAAACGTAACTATCTCAACAAGTATTCCCGGTGAACCGGTAGGTTGGAATGCCGGGGGAATAAAATTGGTAGGCGCATCTGAATCAACTCAAAAGCAATACAGGGTAATTGGAGTTGATTATGATTATATAAAGGCATACGGTGTAAAAATGATAGCCGGCAGACCTTTTTCAAAGGAATACGGAACGGATGAACATGCGGTGATATTTACTAAAAAAGGAATAGCACAACTGGGTTTCAATAAGCCAGAAGAAGCGTTGGGAAAGAAGATTGATTTTTGGGGAGAACAGTATACTGTTGCTGGTGTTACAGAAGATTTCCACCAGCAATCTTTGAAAGAAGCTTTTGAGCCACTCATCATTCGCCTTATCCCTGATATAAGAGGGTATCTTTCTATTAAAATAAATCCGCAACAGGCATCAGAAACAGTTGCGAAGGTTAAAACACAATGGGCCCAATTTTTCCCGGGCAACGTGTTTGATTACTTTTTTTTAGATGACCATTTTGATGATCAATACAAAGCCGATCAAAGATTTGGACAGGTGTTTGGTTTGTTTACTACGCTTGCAATATTAGTAGCCTGCATGGGATTATTCGGCCTTGCATCTTTCACAACACTTCAGCGTACAAAAGAAATAGGCATTCGTAAAGTACTGGGAGCTTCAGTCATCAGTATTTTGAATTTGCTTTATAAGGAATTTGCTTTGTTGCTGGTAATTGCTTTTTTAGTGGCTGCACCCATTGCATGGATCACCACTTCAAACTGGCTACAGGGTTATGCTTTTCGTATGAGTATACAGTGGTATTATTTTGCTATTCCATTTATAGCTATCATCCTTATCGCATTGTTCACAGTAAGTTTTCAATCGTTAAAAGCCGCTATTGCTAATCCTGTAAAATCGTTACGAACCGAGTAAGGAATATAATAATAAAGCTGCCGTATGCAGGTGTATGTACAGAATAAATTTAACCAGGTACAGGTATAAAATAAAGATGTAGTTTATAGTTTGCAGTTAACTTTTGAATTATCAAGTCATGATAAAAAATTATTTTAAAATAGCGTGGAGAAACCTGTGGAAGACAAAACTGTTTTCTTTTATAAATATCATGGGGCTAGGTCTTGCCATACCCTTTGCTTTACTGAGTCTGTTGCAGGTGGTAAGCGCTTTTGAGAACGATAATTTTCATCCCAATCCCGACAGGCTTGAAAGGGTGACCACAGACGTAAAGAATGAGAATGGGAATACGCTGCATTATGCTTCTTCCCCCTTTACAGTAGCGGATAAACTGAAAACAGATTATCCTTTTGTTGAAAATGCAACCTATGTGGTAAGAGAATTTGGATGGGAACTTAATAACCGTATCAAGACAATAGAAGTAAAAAGCATTTTTGTACAACCCTCTTTCTTTAACATGTTTGCTTTTCCCATCGAAAGAGGCCGGCTGCCCGAAGGGCCAAATACACTTGTTATAACAGGAGAGATGGCAAAAGTATTTTTTGGCGATGCCGACCCAATAGGCAAAACATTATCCCACCCTGATTATGGAGAACTAACTATCACCGGCATCCTGAAAAATTACAGGCAGAACACGCATTTCAAAAGTGATGTGATGGTATCGATGGAAACCTATGAACGTTTTATAAAAGACAGGTCAAATTACGACCTTGCCGGGCATACTTATGTTTTACTAAAGCAAAATACCAAGCCTGAAAGGGTAAGTGCAGCATTAAATACTTTGGCGGCATCAATCAATAAGGATCATGCAGGCAAAAAGGAAACTCTTCATTTTGCTGCACAGCAACTGGCTGATATTTCGCCGGATTTTGACGACCTGAGAAATAACCCCTATGTTTATTCCATCACAGATCTGTCAATAAACTTTGCCATGGCATTGGGCATTATTTTATTAGCAGGATTCAACTATACTAATCTTACACTGGCCCGCTCACTAAGCAGGGCTAAAGAAGTAGGAATAAGAAAAGTATCAGGCGCAGTTCGATACCAGTTGTTCGGTCAATTCATCTGCGAAGCAATACTGATAGCCTTTTTGGCTCTCATTATTGGCTTTGGGGTGTTGCAATTGATGAAACGTTTTATTGCACTGGAATGGCTGGTATGGGAAGTTGATAACAGCATTGCCTTATACAGTCTTTTTATTCTGTTCACCATTTTTATTGGTATGCTTGCCGGCATTATCCCGGCCAGGATCTTATCTTCTTTTCAGCCGGCAAAAGTGCTGAAGGGAACGATCAGCCCGGCTTCCTTTGGTAAAATAGGATTAAGAAAAGGATTGGTGGTGGTTCAGTTTGTAGTAACAGCCTGTTTTATATTTTTAATTGCCAACCTGCACAGCCAGTTCAAATACATGGCTACTGATAATGAAAATTTCAACCGCAGGAACATTTATAATATCACAACTAACGGTAATTATAAATTATTGGCAAATGATATTGCTGGTATAAAAGATGTAGAAAGAGTGGGACTGGTGTCGGTTCCATTTGGAGGTACAACGGCCCAATGTGGGATCAAAAAGGATAAACAGGAGAATAATATTACTGCCAGCTATTATGCGGTTGATGCTGCATTCATTAATAATATGAAGCTCAGTTTTGCGGCCGGAAAAAATCTTTTTACACAGTATGCTGATTCAGCAACTCCATTTGTGATAGTGAACGAACAGGCATTGTTCGCTCTTGGGCTTGGTTCAGCAAAAGAAGCAATTGGCAAACCTGTTATTTTAAATAACGATAAAACAGTAATGATACAGGGAGTGGTAAAAAATTTCTGCTATTTTTTGTACCAGTTTAATGCCGACCCATTGGTGATGCAGTATGATCCATCACAGTTTAATGTGTTGAGCATACAAACAAAATCGTCAGTAAGTGAGAAAGATTTTAAAGCAGCCATCATCCCGGTATGGAAAAAATACTATCCGCACGAAGACCTTAGTTTTTCCAATTATGCAAAAGACCTGTACCAGCGATATTACCCGGGCGCAGATATGAAGTTTATGAGCATGGTGAGTATGATCATCTTTATCATAGCCATCATGGGATTAATTGGTATTGTTACTTATAATACAGAAAAGCGGATCAAGGAAATAGGTATCAGGAAGGTATTGGGAGCATCCGTGATCAATATTGTAAGGGAGTTATCCGGCAGTTTTGTAAAACTGATCGCATTATCTGCTGTCATTTGTCTTCCGCTGGGATATATCATCGGGCATTTATTTATCAACCTGTTTACTTACAATAATGGTGTTGATATTGGGCTTATGATCGGGATGTTTGCAGCGATATTTGCTATTGCCTTGTTTGTGATCGCTGTTAAAACAGCCAGTGCCGCAGCGGTCAACCCCGTTAACAGCCTTCGTTCTGAATAGGAATGATCGCTGTTAAAAAAAGCTTGCTGAATGAATAAATTTTTTAATAACGTTTAAACCTTTTTATGAAAAAGATCATTCTCCTGTTATCATGTGCAGTGATAAGCACTGCAATGTACGCTCAATCAAAAACAGAGTCATCGCCAGTTATGTCTAAATCATTTCCTGAAGGAAGTATTACGAAGGTGGAATCAGAAACAGCGGGCGGTAACATACTGGTAAAAGGTGTAGCCTCCGGTTTCAAAGCAGAATTATATGCTGTGGCAAATAATTCAAAAGACAGAAATTTAACTGAACAGGAAATAAAGGAAAGATTAAATGAATACGAGATAAAACTGGAGGTGGAAAATAATAAGCTGCTTGCTGTAGCGAGGCCTAAAAACAAAAATATGAACTGGAGGAAGGGTTTGAGTATTTCATTTAAGATATATGCACCTCAAAATGTTTCCACTGATCTTGCAACAAGTGGTGGTAATATAGAGTTATACAATGTTAACGGTAAACAGGACTTTACTACCAGTGGTGGTAACCTTATTGTAAAAGATGCGGCTGGTAAAATTGATGGCACCACCTCCGGAGGAAATATCGTGGCTGAAAATGTAAAGGATGATGTAGATCTCTCAACAAGCGGGGGAAACATCACAGCAAAAGCCTGCAATGGAAAAATAAAATTGATCACTTCAGGTGGTAATATCTGGCTCGATGACCTGAAAGGTAATATAACCGCCACTACAAGCGGTGGTAATGTAAAGGGCGAAACCATCGAAGGACAATTAAGCGCTTCCACTTCAGGCGGCAACATTGCATTGTCAAAACTTTCCTGTTCTGTGAATGTGTCAACAAGTGGTGGCGATATTGCAGTAGCTGTGGTAAAACTGTCAGAGCAAATTCGTATCTCCAACTCCGGCGGTAACATAAAACTTACTGTTCCAAAAAACAGCAGTGTCAATCTTAGTTTTAGTGCTGACAGGATAACGACAGAAGGATTAGAGAACTTCAGCGGTAAAATCGACAAAGACCATCCGCATGAAACTATGGAAGGCAAACTGAATGGTGGTGGTATTGATGTTATAGTGAGGGCAGATGGTGGCAGGATCCTTTTTGAATTACTTTAAGCATTAATAAAATTACATTTTTATGCTGAAAAATTATTTCAAGCTTGCCTGGCGCAATCTGCATCGGAATAAGGCAAACAGCTTTATAAATATTTCAGGATTATCCATTGCAATTGCCTGCGTAATCTTTATTGCGATGTATGTAAAAGATGAATTGGGTTATGATAAGTTCTTTAAAGATGTTACACATATTTTCCAGCTCAACATGACCATTACCGATAAAGGTGTAGAAAACACAACTGGTGGTAATACGGCACCGGCTGTAGGTCCTGCATTGCTGAACACGTACCCTGAAATTGAAAGTTATGCAAGGATATACCGTCCTGGTGATGTATTGGTGCGCTATGAAGCCAATGCAAAAGCTGAAAGCTTTTTTACAGAGAAACGTGTGATGGCTGTTGACTCGAATTTTTTGCAATTATTTGATTACAGTTTTTTACATGGTGATGCAGCCAGCTGTTTACAAAAACCGGATGCTGTTGTTATAACAGAAACTGCAGCAAAAAAATATTTCGGCAATGAAGATGCAGTTGGGAAAACCTTATTGTTTAATGTTGAGAAAAAACCATTTGTTGTAACAGGGATATTAAAAGATATTCCTTCGCAGTCTTCCTTCCAGTTTGATATGCTGGTGCCGTTAAATGCGTATGCTGAAGTAAAAAAAAGAAGCTGGAACTGGTTTTGGTTGCAGGTAAATACTTATGTAAAACTAAAGCCCAATATCGCAACAGACAAAGTAAGCGTGGCAAAGCTGGAAGCAAAATTTCCGGCAATGGTGAAGGAACATGCATTTAATAAAAGCTATGGACAATCATTTGAGGAGTTTGTAAAAAAGGGAGGTAATCTTTCATACAGCTTAATGCCTTTTACGTCGGTTCACTTATATGCTAATCCAATGACCGTGCCTGCACGTTTAACTACATTGAGTGACATTAAGTATGTCTACATTTTTTCTGCCATTGCTTTTTTTATTATCATACTGGCATGTGTAAATTTTATGAACCTCTCTACGGCGCAGTCTGCTACAAGAGCGAAGGAGGTTGGTATAAGAAAAGTGTTAGGGTCTGAAAAAAAACAGTTGGCCAGGCAGTTTCTTTCGGAAGCTATGCTGTATAGTTTTATTTCAACCTTACTGGCGCTTTTGCTGGTGTTAGCAACACTGAAAATATTTAATGGCATTTCAGGCAAATCGCTCCGGTTTATTTCAGTATTTCAAAGTAGTACAGGTCTACTTGTTTTGGGATTATGTTTAATAACAGGTTTGCTTGCCGGCATCTACCCTGCTTTTTATCTTTCTTCATTTAGCCCGGTAACAGTTTTAAAAGGGATGAAACTGTTTAAGAACAGTATGGGAAACATGTTCATAAGAAATGGCCTCGTAGTATTTCAGTTCACCATTTCAATTATATTGATCATTTGTACCATTGTTGTATACCAGCAGTTGACATATACACAAAACAAAGATCTGGGTTTCAACAAAGAAAATACAGTAGTAATAGCAAATGCAGATCGTCTTGGTAATAAGGAGGAAGCTTTTTGCCGGGAACTTTTAAGACAGGACGGTGTACTTAGTGCATCCATATCAAGCAGCGTTCCTACGAGAGTAAATTTTGGTGATGGATACGTTCCGGAAGAAACAGACAACGATAAACCTGCAATAGAAGATATAGGGCTTTCTTCTTTTATGGTAGATGACGCATTCATTCCTACATTAAAATTGCAGGTAGTACAGGGTAGAAATTTCTCCAAAGAATTTAATGATTCAGCATCTGTGATCTTAAACGAAACAGCAGCAAAACAAATTGGTTGGAAAGATCCCGTTGGAAAATACCTGGCATACCCGGGCAACGATCAGCGTTTTAAAGTAATAGCGGTTGTAAAGGATTTTAATGTATCATCTCTCCGTGACGTGATCGAGCCTTTTGCTTTGTTTCATAACTCTTCCAAAACATACGGTTTGGGGAGCTCCTTTATTTCCATCAGGTATAAAGCAGGCAATGTAAATAAATACATGGGTGGCCTTGAGGATAAATGGAAAAGTTTTGCGCCGGGTACGCCCTTCGATTATAGTTTCCTTGATGAAGAGTTTGATACTTTATACAGGTCAGAACAACGCATGGGCACTGTATTCGGCGTTTTTACATTTCTTTCCATTTTCGTGGCATGTCTTGGATTGCTTGGCTTATCCATATTCACTGCCGAAAGACGGAGAAAAGAGATCGGTGTAAGAAAAGTATTAGGCGCTTCAGTACAAAGTGTTGTGGGTTTATTATCAAAAGATTTTTTAAAACTGGTGATCATTGCTGCTTTGATCGCTTTTCCATTTGCATGGTATGCTATGAACAAATGGCTGCAGGATTTTGCATACCGGGTAACGATCGGGTGGAAGGTATTTGTCATTGCTGCTATAGCAGCGTTAGTTATTGCTTTATTCACGGTAAGTTTTCATGCAATAAAAGCAGCAATAGCAAATCCTGTAAAAAGTTTGCGAACGGAGTAGAGTTGATGAATAAAGATAAAAATGCAGAAGTGTGCGACGCAACGATGATGAATAAAAAAATACTGCTTGTAACCTAAAAAATAAAAACATGTTTAAAAACTATTTTAAACTGGCCTGGCGCAATATCGCAAAGCACCCGTTTTATGCTTCGGTAAATATGGTGGGCTTGTTTGCAGGTATCGTGTTTGCATTGCTTATAGGTGTATATGTGTGGCAGGAGCTGCAAATAAATCAACACCTGCGTAATGCTAAAAACCAATATTTTTTGCAAAGCGAATGGAAGGGACAGGATGCCAGTTATGCTGTCACCACACTTGGTCCATTGTCAAAACAACTAAAAGAAAATTATCCTTCACTTGTTAAGAACTATTACCGGTGGGATGGTATCACATCTGGTGTTACAAAGGGTGATAAAAGCTTTAGGGAAGGTATACAATTAGGTGACAGCACAATTTTATCCATGTATGGATTTAAACTTTTACATGGTAATCCTGTAACTGCATTAAAAGATCCTTTTTCAGTTGTTATAAAGGAAGAAACAGCAATAAAATATTTTGGCAGAACGGATGTGGTAGGAGAATCGCTTACCATTCAAAGTTTTTCGGGTGGAAATAAAGAATTTTTGGTTACCGGGGTATTAAAAAATGTTCCGGAAAATTCTGTGATCAACCTGAATGAAAATAATAACAATACATTGTTTATACCGGTAAACACCTACCAGTATTTTGGAAGAATGGACCTGGAGAGTTGGCAAAACACTTACATACCATCCTATATTGAAGTACAAGAAGGTGCCAGTCTTGTTACTCTTGATAAAGCTATTAACCAGCTGATACAAACACATGCTCCGGATGGTGTGAAAGCAAATTTAAAAGTACATGCAGTGCATTTGCCGGCCTATTACGCTTCTAAAAACAATGCATTGGTAAAGCGCATGCTGTATGCTTTATCATTTGTCGGGTTATTTATTTTATTAATGGCTGTGATAAATTTTATCAATATTGCCATTGGGAGTTGGGGCAACAGGATAAAAGAAATTGGTGTACGCAAAGTGATGGGCAGTATGCGTTCTCATTTGGTAATGCAGTTTTTAGCAGAGTCGCTGATATTGGTATTGCTGTCAACTGCTGCCGCTATTGCTGCTTATCCATTCGTAAAAGACCTGTTTGCATCCATGGTAGGCAAGCCCATGCCAGCATTAAATCAACTGCCTTTATATTTTCTTTTTGTTCCTTTTTTATTGGTCATTTTTATTGGACTACTGGCCGGCTTGTATCCTGCGGTTGTTTTATCCTCTTTAAAAGCAGTTGATTCGCTTAAGGGAAAATTAAAAACTGCAGGTGAAAAAGTATGGCTGCGAAAATCACTGGTAGGTTTTCAGTTCAGTATTGCATTAGTAGTATTGATCGCTGCAGTAGTGGTAGCCATGCAGGTGAATCATTTTTTCAATGGTAATTTGGGCTATAACAAAGAATATGTAGTAGCATCGCAGGTGCCACGAAACTGGAGTAAAGAAGGCGTAGAAAAGATGAAGACGATCCGCAATGAATTTGCAAGCATGCCGGGAATAAGTGAAGTAAGTATTTCTTACGAGATCCCCAATGGTAATAATGCTGGCGGCAGGCCTGTGTACAGGGCCGGTACGGATTCAACAACGGCTATTGGAATGGATGCATTAATGACCGATGAAAATTATTTAAAAGTGTATGCTATTCATTTGAACAATGGGGAGTTCTTTGATAACAGGGAACTTGATTCCGGTAAAGTAGTATTGAATACAAAAGCGGTAACTGCATTGGGTTTTAAAAATGCTTCTGCTGCTGTTGGACAACAATTACACATTCCCGGTGATCCAACGGTGTTTACGGTCAAAGGGGTAGTGGATGATTTTCATTTTAATTCTATGCAGGCGGGCATTCAGCCGATCTTATTTTTTAATGTTTATACCGGTATAATGCACCGGTATCTTTCATTTAAGTTAAAACCGGGTAATGTGCAGGCATCTGTAGAAGCGATACAAAAGAAATGGACAACATTAATGCCCGGCTCTTCTTTTGAATATATTTTTATGGATGATGTGCTGAAAAAAATGTACAGCAGCGAATTGCAAATGAAAAAAGCAGCCTACACCGCTACTGCCTTATCGCTGGTGATCGCATTGCTGGGAGTACTTGGTTTGGTTTCATTAAGCATCCATAAACGCATAAAAGAAATCGGTATAAGGAAAGTGCTGGGAGCTTCGGTAAAAAATATTTTACTGCTGTTCGTAAAAGAATTTGCTGTGATCATGCTTGTTGCAGGCCTGGTTGCCTGTCCTGTAGCTTATTGGCTAATGAATAATTGGCTGGATAATTATGCGGATAAGATCCGGTTGACAGCACTGCCTTTTATTGCCTGCCTGGTAATGATAGCAGCTGTTACGCTATTGCTTATTGGGCTTCAAACAATGAAAGCGGCTTTACGAAAACCAGTAAGTGCATTAAGAACAGAATAAGAGGTTTTACTGTACGCTATCAAACAAAAAGTGTCCGATTCCGGACACTTTTTGTTTTGGTTAAATACAAAAGCCTTACTGGTAAAGGGTTCTGCTTGTGGCATAGAGGTTGAAAAAATATTGACACGAGGATTTAAAGTATTAGAGCCAATTGTTATTTTCAGCCAGAAAAACAAAATAAAATGATACAACTGAAGAACATTTTTAAATGGGTGAACAACGGAGCCAACCGTGTCTTTCTTTTAAAGGATATTAATCTTGAAATAAAAGAAGGAGAGTTTGTTTCTATCATGGGGCCTTCGGGCTCTGGTAAGTCAACTTTGTTGAACGTAATTGGAATGCTGGATGGTTTTGATGAAGGAGAGTATAATTTCTTTCATGAAAGTGTGCATAAGATGAAAGAGAAGCAGCGTTCGCAATTATACAAGGAGTACATTGGTTTTGTGTTCCAGGCATATCATTTAATAGATGAATTAACCGTGTATGAGAATATAGAAACACCATTGTTGTATAAAGATGTAAAGTCTTCAGAAAGAAAAGCAATGGTAGCTGATATATTGGACCGCTTTAACATCGTTGGTAAAAAAGATCTGTTCCCTACACAGCTTAGCGGTGGCCAGCAACAGCTGGTGGGTATAGCGAGGGCATTGATAAGTAAACCCAAACTGATATTAGCTGATGAGCCAACAGGTAACCTCAACTCTAAACAAGGAGAAGAGATAATGGAAACATTTAAAGAACTGAATGATGAAGGCGTTACTATTATACAGGTAACGCATTCTGAAAAAAATGCTGCTTACGGAAAACGCATTGTGAATTTGCTGGATGGAAGAATTGAAAACTAAAAGGATCGGATAGACGATCATCAAAATTGTTGTAAGATGAAAAAAAGTTATTTATTGCTTGCGTTATTTATTGCGGCTGCTATCCTTGCAAAAGCACAGGGCAATATGCTTACATTGAATGACTGTATAGAAACAGCGTTAAAAAATAATTTTACTGTAAAACAAAAGGAATTGCAGGCACAGGCAGCCGGCATCAATCATAAGCAGGCGAAAGATAATTTGCTGCCTTCTGCACAATCTACTTTTAATTACAGCATCAATAATGGGCGAACCATTGACCCTTTTACCAATGCTTATCTCACACAGCAATTAAAGTCAAGTGGTGCAGATGTATCGGCATCCCTGCCTTTGTTTAATGGATTTCAATTGCGGAATACCATCAAACAAAATGAATTGGCATTTACTGCAGCAAAAATGGAATGGCAACAGCGTAAAGATGAATTAACACTGCTGGTGATACTGACCTACCTGCAGGTGCTTAGTACACAGGATGCAGTTGCACTGGCAAAGCAGCAGGCTGATGTAACAAAGCAACAGGTTGACAGGATTGACGCGGTTGGTAAAGAAGGCGCCACATTGCCATCGAATATTTCTGATCTAAAAGGGCTCTATGCCAGTGACCAGGTGAATTTGATCAATGCTGAAAATAATTATGAATCTTCTTTGCTGGCATTGACACAACTTATGCAAATCCCTTACAATGAACAATTGCAATGTAGCCGTGAAGGATTAGTGGATGTAACCACGCCTTTTACAAATACACCGGATGAGATCTATACTCTTGCACTTCAAAAACTATCTGTCGTAAAAGCGGCTGATCTTCGTGTAGGCAGCAGCGTGATGGGTGTTAAAGCTGCTCATGGCGCATTGTATCCTTCTGTTTCTTTGTTTGGTGGTGCCAGCACAAACTACTCGAGTGCAGCTATGCTGAGCAAGCTGGAAAGCAGCGCTGATCTGCCCACTGGTGCTTACGTGCAATATAACGGCGATAATTTACCGGTAATAGCAAAACAGGATATTTATAAATCAACTCCTATCAGTTATGGCAGCCAGTTCAATAATAATATCTCTTATGGCTTTGGTGTAAGCATGCGTATACCATTGTTCAATTCCTTCCGGGCACGTAATGCTATCAAACTGGCAAAGAATGATGAATCAATGAACAGGTTAGTGGCAGACAATGTTAAATTGCAACTGCGTCAAAATATTGACCAGGCATACATTAACATCAATGCAACATACAAACGCCTGCAGGCTGTCAATGAACAGGTAGCAGCTTATACAGAATCATTCCGGGTTGTATCACTTCGTTTTGAAAATGGGGTGATCAATTCACCTGAATATTTAATCGCCAAGAATAATATGGATCGTGCAAATGCCAGCCAGATCATTGCAAAATATGAATACATGCTCCGTAAAAAAGTGCTTGATTTTTACATGGGAGCCCTGAACTGACCCTTTGTATTTCCTCTCTGAAAATGGCCTTTAATATGGAAAAATGACGGTATAATTATTTATTTGGCCCTATAGAGTTATCCACCGGTTTTTATACACTCTCCACATATGAGTGCAAGAAAGATTTTGTAAATAATAAATCTCTTATATTTAACCGTTCAATTTAATTAAACCATTAATTTCTAAACTAAAAAAAACATGGCAAAAGCAAAAAAGGCTGCAAAAAAAGCCGCTCCTAAAAAGGCTGTAAAAAAAGCCGCTCCTAAAAAAGCTGCAAAAAAGGCTGCTCCTAAAAAAGCTGCAAAAAAAGCTGCTCCTAAAAAGAAAAGCGCACGTAAACCAAACCCTGCTTTCATGAAAGCTCTTACTCCAAGTGCAGCATTGGGTGCTGTGATTGGAACAAAAGGACTTCCACGTACAGAAGCAGTTAAAAAAATATGGGACTATATTAAGAAGAATAAACTGCAGGATTCTAAGAACAGGCGCATGATAAATGCGGATGATAAACTGAAAGTGGTATTTGGTGGCAAATCACAAGTGTCTATGTTTGACATGGCAAAACACCTTGCAAAACATTTAAGCTAATTAAATGATATTAAATAATAAAGGGCACCACTGGTGCCCTTTATTATTTAATGATATTGATAAATTATTTTTTCGACCGGATGATCAGTTTAACACCTGCATATCCCTGCTTCATATCCGTAACTGTCATTTTAGATTTAAAAGGAATGATATACGTTGTATTACCTTTCTGGTAGGTCATTAAATTGTTATTTACGATCAGGCTATTGCTTACCTGCCTGTTTGCCAGCAAACTTCCCTTATAGGCAAGCCCGTTTTTCAGGTTTGACAAAATTGAACTCTTCAGGCTGCTGGAAGAAGTGTTGATGTTGAGGGTAGTTTTTACCTTGTTACTTTTTTTACCGGTTCCTCTGTCAGCAAATACAACGGTAGTAACACTGACAAGAGCCAGAATTATCGACGCCTTTTTGATGAACCTTTCCATTGATAAATGTTTGGGTAAAACTAAACAAGTTTTTGTTAAATAAACTTCCGCTCATGTATTATTTTACATATTCTTAACGATTAATGTGGATAAAAGTTACAGGGGCCTGATTTTTATATAAAATTCCCGTAACTTTCGAAAACCTTCAGCCCATGAGCAGTTCTAATTACCGCCAAAACAGGGAGGAAATCCAGGAATTACTTCAACAGTATGAAAACCTGAAATCCGGCCGTTCCCACTCCTTTCTGGAAGAAGATGCATTTGAAAAGATTATTGATTATTATGACGAAAAGGAAGACCTCGTAAACGCACTTGAAGCTACCGGCTTTGCTATAGAAAGATATCCATATTCTTCCTCCATGCTGTTAAAAAGAGCCGACCTGTTAATAGCCTCCAAGAAATATAAAGAATCCCTGGAATGCTTAAAGCAGTCCGAATTACTTGATAACAGCGATATCAACCTGTACATTTTAAAGACGGATGCCTACCTGGCATTGGATAAACAGGAAAAAGCCGCTGCTGTCCTGGAAGCCGCCCTCGATTACTTTGAGGGAGAGGAAAAATTGGAATTACTTTTTGACCTGGCCGATGTGTATGATGATTATGAGAATTTCGACAAGGTTTTTGACTGCCTCAAAATAGTGCTTGAAATGGACCCCAATAATGAAGAGGCTCTGTATAAAATTTGTTTTTGGACAGACTTTACCGGCCGTAATGAGGAGGGGATCAAACTGCATCAGAAGATCATTGACCAGTTTCCTTATAACGAGCTTGCCTGGTTCAATTTAGCAGCAGCATACCAGGGAATAAAATTGTATGAAAAGGCGATCGACGCTTACCAGTATGCCGTGGTGATCGATGACAAATTTGATTATGCCTGGCGGAATATGGGAGATGCCTATTTAAGACTGCGCCGTTATAAAGATGCTATTGAAGTATTGCAAAAGGTTCTTGAATTGTCAAGGCCCGAAGATGTGATCTATGAGGCTATCGGTCACTGTTATGATAAACTGCATAATTACGCACAGGCAAGATTTCACTATCGCAAAGCCACACACCTTAACCAGGACAACAGCAATTTGCTTTATAAGATCGCTGTTACCTATATGAACGAAGGTATTTGGGAGAGTGCTGTAAAAAACCTGGAGAATGCCCTGCGCTTACACCGCAACCATCATGAGTATAATTTGGCCATGGGTCAGTGTTACATGGAAATGGGCAGCGTGGAACTGGCGGTGCAATATTTTGGAAATGTGGTACGCACAAAACCTAAAAATATTTATGGCTGGCAGGAACTATTAAGATGCCTTTACAAAACCAATTGTTTTGAAGAAGGCGCAGAGTATACTGATCATGCTTTTAAAATGACGGGGCAAAAACCAATTTTCTATTTCTATAAATCGGCTTTTCTTTTGGCCCTGGGCAAAAGCAAGGAAGCCATCATACAGTTAGAGAACGGCATGAGTAAAAATCCCAAACTGATAAAAAAACTGGTTGACCTGAATCCTTCTATTTTGCAAAACCAGTTGATAGTGGATGTGGTGGCAAAATTCAAGCGGAATAAGTCTATCTGATTGCGTCATTTACCGGATGAAATGAATATGATCCTCACCAGGGTATTCATTTTAATCTTCAATAATTATCTTTGCCCCCCCCGGTAACTGCCGGCATTAAAAAATAGAGCATGAATTTTTATCTTGACCAGATCCCTGAAAGAACCGCCAGTCCAAGAGAAAATGGCATTACGATGGTAATGGACAAAGGCCTGAGTATCGAAGAAGCCAAACATTTCATGAGTATTTCTCACCCGTATGTTGACCTGGTGAAGTTGGGTTTTGGAACCGCATTTGTTACTCCTAACCTGAAAGAAAAGATCGCTGTTTACCAATCTTATAATGTACCTGTTTATTTTGGCGGTACTTTGTTTGAAGCCTTTTTGATACGCAACCAATTTGAAGACTATATCAATGTTTGCAAGGAATATGGTATTCAATATATGGAAGTGAGTGACGGCTCTATTACCATTCCCCATGCTGAAAAATGCGGTTATATTGAAAAACTAACTAAACATGGTATTGTACTGAGCGAAGTGGGAAGCAAAGATGCGGCGCATATCATTCCGCCATACAAATGGATCGAACTGATGAGAGCGGAAATAGAAGCCGGCTCAACATATGTAATTGCCGAAGCAAGGGAAGCCGGCAATGTAGGTATCTATCGCGGCAGTGGTGAAGTAAGAGAAGGCTTGGTGCAGGAAATATTAACACAAATACCGGAAGAAAAAATATTGTGGGAAGCACCTCAAAAAGCACAGCAGTTATATTTTCTTGAACTGATCGGTTGCAATGTTAATCTTGGCAATATTGCTCCTTCCGAAGTAATAGCATTGGAAACCATGCGTATCGGTCTGCGTGGTGATACCTTTAGTTTATACCTCGATAAAGAATTTGTTTAATGAAACTATATGGATTGATCGGGTTTCCCTTAGGCCACTCTTTTTCAAAACAATATTTTACAGAAAAGTTTGAAAGAGAGGGCATCGATGATTGCAGGTTTGAAACATTTCCGATAGGATCCATTAATGAATTTTCTTCGCTGTTAAAAAACAATCCTTCCCTAAAAGGTTTAAGTGTTACCATTCCTTACAAGGAGCAAGTGCTGCAATACGTAGATGATATCTCCGACGAAGTAAAAGTAATTGGAGCTACAAATAGTATTAAGATCAGCAATGGAAAATTAACTGCATACAATACAGATATTGCCGGTTTTGAACGGTCATTTGTAAAACTGCTGAAACCCCATCACACAAAAGCTATGATACTTGGCACTGGTGGCGCTTCAAAAGCTGTACAGTATGTGCTCACTAAATTGAATATTGATTTTTTAGTGGTTACAAGAAACAAGCGATCTGGAGATCAGATCACTTATGATGACATTGATGAAGCAGTGATGAAAAAATATGCTGTTATTATCAATTGTTCTCCTGTTGGTATGTATCCCAATGATACTATTGCCCCTGCAATACCTTACCAGCTTATTTCTGCTGATCACTACTTGTACGACCTTGTTTATAAACCAGCAGAAACATTGTTTTTAAAAAATGGGAAGGAGAGAGGTGCTGCTGTTGAAAATGGTTATGAGATGTTGCTGATACAGGCAGAGGAGAGTTGGCGTATCTGGAATAGCGATTAATTTCCTGACAAAATATTTTTTGCCTCCTCATTTAATGATACAGGCTTTTTGATAGTATAATCGAAACAGATCATGGTTGTTTTACAATTTGCCAGCAAAACTGTTGTTCCATTTCTTTCAGCAGTAAGCTGGTAATACAATTCAAAACTTACCCTTGATATTTCACCCACAAACAATGAAACAGAAATAATATCGCCATAAAAAGATTCGCTTTTAAATTCTACAAAAAGATCTCCCATAATTAAAGCTGCATTGGCGAAATTTAATTCGGAATATCCTTTTTGTGTTAACCACTGCACTCTTGCTTCATGAATAATGGAAACAAAAGCATCATTGCCCACATGATTGCCATAATTCAGATCTGTAATTCTCACCGGTATTTTTATTTCAGTAAGTTTTACAGGAGGCAATTCAATTTTAATTCGGGCCATAGGAGAAGTTTAGTGAGTTTAGTCCCGATAGCTATCGGGAGAGAAGGTTTAGGAAATCAATTAATTTTTTCATAGCTTTTTTCCTATGACTGTAAATGTTTTTTTCATCTGTTTCCATTTCAGCAAAACTTTTATTGCTGCCATCCGGGATAAATACTGCATCATAACCAAATCCTTTTTCTCCAATGGGAGCTTTTAAAATTTGTCCTTCACAAATCCCTTCAAATTGTGTTTCCTTCCCATCCAGAATCAATGAAACTATTGTACGGAAATGAGCTTTCCTGTTGGTAGTATCGCCAAGTTTCAACAGTAACTTTTCAATATTCTCTTTATTACCTGCATTATCACCAGCATACCTGGCGCTTTTTACTCCCGGCTCACCATTCAATGCGTCTACCAGCAGGCCGGTATCTTCACTAAAACAATTTTTGCCGGTGAGTTCATAAATGGTTTTTGATTTAGTGGTAGCATTTTCTTCAAGCGTATCATAAGGTTCGGGTATATCAATATCTATCCCGGCATCTTTTAAAGAGACCACTTCAAATGATCCATTTAAAACCTTTTTTATTTCGGCTACTTTATTGGCGTTGTTGGTAGCAAATACTAATTGTTTGATCATATGAATGGTGTCGTCATTATTAAATAGAAAAAATTTGCTTCAGGCAATTCCACAATTTTGTTTTTTCCGCTTTATCATGCTGCAATTCATTTAAAGATGGTGCCGTTAGGTATACCTGGCTGTTATATTTCTGTATTTGATAATGAGGAAACGATAAGGGAAGTTTTATTTCATCTGCAGCGATGCCGAATAAAAATATTTTCTCCGCATTTAGTTCCAACGTGATCTTTTTATAATCTGCGCCTTCATTTTTTTGCAGGTTAAATATTCCCACATCGTCCATGTTAAGTTTACAGGCGTTTAAAATACCCAGTAAAAAATTAAGCTCTTCATCAGGCAGGTAGGCGGTCTCTTTATTGCTTACAATGATGATTATGTCCCTTGCATTTTTACCCAGGATATTAATTGATGGGGAGTCAATCTTTTTTGGAGTAGCCTGTTCGCTTTTCAATTCAACCAAAGTTTTTCTGAACAGTGCGGCAACGGTTACGGGTGACAGTTGAATATTATCTAAACTCATGGAGCAGTGATTTGTGCAGGTATTTTTTTGTTTCTTTGCCGTAAAATTAAGGATAATGCAAGCCACAAAGGATTTTAAAATCACATTGACAAAGCACAGTAAGTTACAGGACATCACCCTGGAAAATATCCCATTTGGAAAATGTTTTACCGATCACATGCTGGTGGCAGATTATGACAACGGGCAATGGCAAACAGCAGAGATATTGCCTTACCAACCATTGCAGCTCGACCCCTCTTTGGCAGTATTACATTACGGCCAGGCGATCTTTGAAGGGATCAAGGCTTATAAATTAAAGGACGGTTCGGTACAGATTTTCAGGCCTTATGATAATTATAAAAGGTTCAACCTTTCGGCAGTGCGTATGCAGATGCCTGAAGTGCCCGAAGAGATCTTTATGGAAGGACTGCGTACTTTAATAGATATTGATAAAGATTGGGTGCCCGGCTACGAAAATCACTCCCTGTATATACGGCCTTTCATGATAAGCAGTGATAATGCTATTGGTGTAAGACCGAGTGAGCAATATAAATTCATCATCATACTTAGCCCAACAGGTCCATATTATGCAAAGCCAATGCGTATTTATGTAGAGGAAAAATATGTAAGGGCTGTGCCTGGAGGAATTGGTTTTGCAAAAGCCGCCGGCAATTACGGCGCTGCATTATATCCTTCGATGGAAGCTCATAAAAAGGGCTATGACCAGGTGCTGTGGATGGACGCTTTTGAACACAAATATGTACAGGAGTGCGGTACCATGAATGCCTTTTTCATTATTGGCGATAAAGTAATAACGCCCGGGCTGGAAGAAGGAACTATTTTGGCTGGCGTAACAAGGGATAGTGTGATCACTGTATTGCAGGAAATGGGCTGGACTGTGGAAGAAAGACCATTGACAATTGATGAGATCATTGCGGCTCATAAGGCCGGGCAGCTAAAAGAAATATTTGGAACCGGTACAGCAGCCACTATTGCATTAATAAAAGAATTATGTTATAAAGACTATGCAATGAAATTTGAAGTGGATACATGGACAATAGCGCCGGAAGTAAAAAGAAAGATGGATGATATCCGCTATGGCATTACCGAAGACAGGCACAACTGGCTTTGGAAAGTTTAATAAAAACACGGAGATAAAATTTTTTAAAGGGGAGGCAATAATGCTTTCCCTTTTTCGTTTGAACTAATAAGGATAAGTGTGCCTGATCCGTAACACTTATTCAATACTACCCATTTACCGTATTCTATGAAAAGCTAAAAAGGTACCCGTACTTGTTTTTTTAAACCTGGATTAACTGTCCTACCTCACTTTAGTTTTTCAAGCTTTTAAAATTTTTGTGTGAAGCAGTAGCCTGTTTCGCAACCTGAATGTGTGTTTGTGCCTGTATGTACGTACAGGTAGCATGGCTATTCATTTTTAAAACTAAAATGTAGAGCATGAGAAAAATTTACCTGCTGATGGTAACCATACTGCTGTTTAATATTTTTTCGCCGGTAGAAATGCTGGCGCAATGCAGCGGTTTGCATGCTACCTGCATTCCACATGAATCGAGGTGTGCTGCAACAGGTTCTATAAAAGTAAATGTTACAGGAGGTTCTGGTAATTATAAATACAAGGTAATCGGTCCCGTTAATACAAACTTTACCAGTACCGATTCTATCACGGGTCTTTCTGCCGGTACTTATACAACAATTGTAACTGACATCACTACCAATTGCACCGTTAGTATTCCGAACACAGTGGTACCCGGCTCCTATACCGACCCCAGGTTTACACTAAATTCTGTAGATGTAAGTTGTGATAATGGTAATAATGGAGGTATTAGTTTGAGTGAACAAAATTTTGGCAGGGCTCCTTTTACTTATTCCATAGTAGCACCCTCACCAATGGGAATTGGCACGGTGAATACTACCGGAACTTTCAACAACCTCGTTGCCGGTGTGTACAGCATCAGGCTTACAGACTCCTGCGGTGGTATTCAAACAAGATTGGTAACGATCCGGAATTATACCTGGAAGATTGATTCTGTACGGTTCAGAAAAATTTCCTGTGATAGCGCTACAGGCTATATCAGGGCGACAGACAATCGTGGAAACATCAGTACCATAACAGGTGTTCCGGGTTTAATGTATGCTATTGTAAGAAGTGCAGGTGATACGATCTGGTCATCTAATCCAAACTTTAGTTTTTATCTCGGCAACCGGAATACTTTTGAAGCAATAGCAAAAGATGCTTGTGGTAAAATAAAAAAATTCCCGGTGGTAGTAAGCTTTGTACCCACTGTAAGCAACACAGTAAATACTTACAATTTCACCTGTAGTAATTTTTCAGCAAGCATTACAGGGGTTACCAATTTTACAGGCCCGCTTTTTTGTTTGCTTGATAATAGTAATGCAGTTATCAATTGCAATAACACAGGCGTTTTTACAAATCTTGCTTACGGTAGTTATTGTATTACAGCACATGATTCCTGCACCGATACCACTATTACGAGATGCTTTACTGCAACACCGCCTGCCATAAGTGTTGGCAATAGTGTATACATCAGTAATAATATTTGCAGTGGCTTTACAGCTTCTGTCACTGGCCAGGTTGGATTAACAAATCCCGAGTATTGCCTGTATGATTCTGCTGGTAACATAGTGAATTGTAATGCAACAGGTGTGTTCAACAACCTCCTGCATGGTAATTACTGTATTTATATAAAAGATGATTGCAGGGATACAACGCTGCAACGTTGTTTTACTGTAAGAAAACCAGTGCCAGTAATTCCCCCGCTTATTCCGCCGTCTTATTATACCTGTACTGTTTTTGGGGTAACCGTTACCGGCGATAGCCTTACCAATCCATTATTTTGTTTGATCGATACAGCAGGGAATATTATTACCTGTAATAACACTGGCGTATTCGACAGTATTGTGTACGGTAATTATTGTATCAGTGTTTATGATTCATGTTATGATACAACCATCACTAGGTGCATTTCGGTAAACGGACCGGAAATTATTAATAGTTATACGTCGCAAATAAATAACAGGGCATGTTCCACTTTTACCGCAACTATATTTAATTCAAGTATCATCGGGCCGCAGTATTGTTTGTACCGGTCGTCAGACAGTACATTGGTTGCCTGCAACAGCAATGGTATTTTCGATACCCTGGTATACGGGTCGTATTATATCATTGCACACAGCAATTGTCCTGACACATCTTTTATTTACAATATTGCGGCGTATCCACCTTTGCCTGATCTTGGTGCCAATGTAAATATCAGTAACCGAACCTGTAATACATTTTCTGCAACTGTATCCGGGCAGCAGAATATCAGCAACCCACAATATTGTTTATATGACAGCCGGGACACATTACTATCCTGTAATACCACCGGCAGGTTTGATAACCTGGCGTATGGCAATTATTGCATAAAAATGGATGATGGTTGTTATGATACCATTATAACAAGATGTTTTTCTGCCCAGCGTATTCCTTTGGGTTTATCTATCTCAAGCCAAAAGTCATGTAATTATGGTTTTGCAATGTTGATCGTTACAGTTGCCAATGGTGTAGGCCCATATCTTGTAAAAATTGTAAGGCCTGACGGTACAGAAATACTTTCGAACAATTATAATTCAGCAACTATCACCCTGGATAATATCCCGGAATTATTAAGTAATGAAGTATATACTATTAAGGTATCGGACAACTGCAGTAATATAGATTCTATAAAAACGGGTGTAACACCAAGCCTGGTTACACATACTGCACGTGTGATCCCTAAATGCCCAAGTGCAACATGGGTAAATGGCTCTGGTACCATCGAGGCAACTGCAATAGCCAATACAGGAGCCCTTACTGTAAGGATCATAAAGAAAAATAATCTTACCCTTCCATTGCAGCTATCACCCAGCAATGTTACCGGTACCTTGTACACTTTTAATAACCTTGGCCCGGGCAGTTATATTATACGCTACCGCATAAATGATCGCTGTAACAAATTGTTGTATGATACAGTTACTATTCCACCATACCAATATCCTTCGCTGGCACGGTCGTCTGCCTACCAGTGCGATAACAATGGTTTCAGCATAGGCTCTGTTGTGTCAAATGGTGTAGGGCCTTTTACTTATGAGATCATTGGAAGCAGTCCTTCATCACCCTCTATTATTTCTCCACCGCAAAGCAGCCCGTTGTTTAACATTAATAATGGAACGGTGTATTCATTGATAAGGCTCAGGGCTGTTGATGCCTGTGGTAATGCCAGTTTGGAAGATGCCAGTGTATTGCCTTTGGCAAATAATGGTATCACATCCACCTTTAATTGTTTCCAGTTATATACCACTTTAAGTGTTGATACTTTATATAATTCAACTTATTCGTGGTATAAAAAACATACCATCGATGGTACTGACAGTGTTTTTATTGACAATACACTAAGCATCTATTTGCCTTTTGTATTGCCCGAAGACACCGGCCTGTATGTTTGTCATCTCAATGTAAACAGTGGGTGCATCAAGCGTAGTTATTATTACAGGCTTGATGGCACATGTTTTACCTACTTGCCGGTTACACTCACAGAATTTAACGGCCAATACCAGAAAAATGCAGCAGTGCTTCGCTGGAAAATGGCAACCGGGGCAGGTTTCAAACGCTTTGAAATAGAGACAAAGGTCAATAATAGTTTCAGGAAGGTAGGGGTGGTGCAGGTAGCAGTTGACCCGCCATCGGATGCAGCATATTCATTTACAGATCTGCAACCAGATCCGTTGCTGAATAGTTACCGGTTAAGAATGGTGCGATACAATAATACGGCAGAATATAGCAGTGTGATTAGCCTCAACCGGGCCAGCGAAAAGACACTTGCCAATATCTACCCCAATCCTGTACAGGATATCATAAAGATCGAATTCAGGGAACAACATCAATACCGGGTAAAGCTGGTAAACCTTGCCGGAAAAGTACTAAAGGAAATGACCCATTACGCCGGGTTCGGTAAAACGCTGACCATCAATCGATCCGGGGAAACAGCCGGGGGCATATATATAGTTAAGATAACAGACCTGGGTAATAACCTTGAGCAAACCCAAAAGCTCATATTCAGGTAAAAATACTGGCAGTAGATGCTGGTTTGACAGGTTATGCGGCTCCCGGCTTGCCGGGGGCCGTGTTTTTTATGGCAGCAGCACTTTTGCCCCAGCTTTTATCAACAAAATCAGAAAAAAATCCTTTTTAATGTTTCATTTTTAAATGGGATTACATACCTTCGCCGTCCAAAATTAAAAAGGGTCAGTAATGCCTACAATACAACAGTTAGTAAGAAAAGGAAGAACAATCATCACTGCAAAGAGCAAATCAAGAGCTTTAGATGCTTGTCCACAGCGCCGTGGCGTATGCACAAGGGTGTACACAACCACTCCTAAAAAACCAAACTCAGCTTTGCGTAAAGTTGCAAAAGTGCGTTTGACAAATAAAATTGAGGTGATTGCCTATATCCCGGGTGAAGGCCATAACCTGCAGGAGCACTCAATCGTTCTTATCCGTGGTGGAAGGGTGAAAGATCTGCCAGGTGTACGTTACCATATCGTACGTGGTAGCCTTGATACTGCTGGTGTAAAAGACCGTAAGAAGAGCCGTAGTAAATACGGTACCAAGAAAGAAAAAGCTAAAAAATAATAGTACAATAATTTAAAAACGGTTGAGTAAAGTTTTAATACTTGAAGAAATTCAGCCTAAAATCAAAATTAAACAATGCGTAAATCACAACCGAAGAAGATTCCCTTAGCGCCAGATCCTAAGTTCAATGATAAACTGGTTACACGTTTCGTAAACAATTTAATGTGGGCTGGTAAAAAGAGTGGTGCTTATATCATTTTTTATGATGCTCTTGACAGGGTAGCTAAAATAACCAATGAAAATGGTTATGATGTTTGGAAAAAAGCGTTGGGAAACATTACACCAGGCGTAGAAGTAAGAAGCCGCCGTATTGGTGGTGCTACTTTCCAGATCCCTGCTGAGGTTCGTGCCGACAGGAAAATTTCTTTGAGCATTAAATGGATGGTTCGTTACAGTCGTGAAAGGAATGGTAAGAGCATGGCAGAAAAACTGGCGAATGAAATTGTAGCTGCAAGCAAAGGTGAAGGTGCTGCTTTCAAAAAGAAAGAAGATACACACCGTATGGCTGAAGCTAACAAAGCTTTTGCTCACTTCAGGATCTAATAGTTTTACTATCAATATTGGAAAGGCCGTTCTTTTAAGAACGGCCTTTTTTAATTTTAGACATTTACCGAACTTGTTGTGAGAAAAAAGATCAAGCTCTTGAAAAAAGAAAAGACGTTGAACAAAATATTAAGTTCCATCCTGCCTGTTACCCAATCAACGGGATGATCACTGAAAATTCCCTTTCATTTCGTTCTATGTTGATCCCCTTTTTTCCCAGCATACGATAACGGGCATTGATACTCTGCAGCCCGATACCGGTGGATTCAACCACGGTATTTTTCGGTATGATATTATTTTTCATCACCAATTTGTTATCCGCTGTTGCATATAATTGTATCCGCAACGGATGCTCTTTATTAAGGTGATTATGCTTTACAGCGTTTTCCAGCAATAATTGAAGTGTTAACGGCGGCAACTGCAATTGATCATAATTTTTGTTGACTTCAATGGTCATTTCTATAGCTTTCCCATACCGCACCTGAAGTAGTTGGTAATAAGATTGTATGAATCGAAGTTCGGCACTCAATTCAGTTAGCTCGTTGCTGTTGTTACGCAGGAGATAACGAAAAACCTTTGTCAGTTCATCTAAAAAAAATTCTGCTTTTGCAGGATCTTCACTGATAAGAGCAGATAATGAATTGAGGTTATTGAACAAGAAATGAGGGTTTACAATTCCCTTTAATTGCTGCAGCTCTGCCCTCAATTTTTCTTTTTCCAGTTGTTCTTTCATTTTTTCCGTGTGCTTTAGCCGGGCATAATGAAACAACATTTTATAGCCGCCATATAAAAAGAAAAAATTAATGAAGGCATTGAACACTGAATAGGAAGCCAGGTCAAAGCTCATCTGCTTGCTATTAATGTATACGCTGGTGTTTAAAGAAGCTATATTCCAATGGCCTTTTGCAAGGTAAAATTTCACCAGCCCGCTTCCCATAAGTACCAGGCTGGTGAATACCAGTCCGCCGCCTATTACAACTACGTTCGTTAGAATAGCAGGCTTTTTATAATGGCTCATTTGCCTGCCTTTATACATCAGCCACCTTACCCCTTCGCAAACAAGCAGGATGCTCACAAGAGATACACTGAATTGAAGAAGTTTCTCCTTTTTAAAAGGAGCTTCCAGTACACGGTTGATAAACGCTGACATAAGCAGCGGCAATAGTATCACCAGTATGCGGAACCATTTATCGTTTACTTTTATCAAGCTGTTGTGATTAATTGCAGAAACAGGAATTGTAGAATCTAAAGAAAAGAAATTTTGTTAACTCAAGTGACAATCTTGTATGAATTGGTGAAAATAAGGTATGAACTGTATGAAGTATCCAAATGGAAAAGCACTTACAGGTTTTACTTTATAAGTGCTTGATTTTCCCGTGACCTCGGAGAGGCTCGAACTCTCGGCCCACTGATTAAGAGTCAGTTGCTCTACCAACTGAGCTACGAAGTCATTTGAATACAAGTTATTCCTCTTTCAATAATTTATCAATTGTTTCTTCAAACTCTTTTTTATACACCAGGTAGTGATTACCTGTCGCCGGTCCGTTAAAACCGGTATCGAGTTTTCTTATCTTTCCTTTTTTATCAAGAATAATAGAGGAAGGGAAAAATTTTATTGCGGTCACTTCAGGCAACGTTTTTTCTGTACGTAAGGAATCTGTTACCGCCACTTCTGTATTAAGGATCGTATAATGCACATTGTATCGCTGCTGAAATTTTTTCAAACTCTTTAAGCTTCTTTCCCAGTCAGTGGAATACTCGTAAGCCAATGCTATTACCTCTACGCCACGCTGTTTGTTATTATTATAGTACTCAGTTAAAAAAGCAGTCTCATCCATACAATTAGGACACCAGCTTCCCATAAGCTGTATAACCACCACTTTGTTTTTAAATTTTTCATCTGTAATGGAGACTGGTTTTCCTTCAAGGTTTTTGAAAGTAAAATGCAGGCTTTCTTCACCGGGTTTTACAAACATGGCAACAGACTCCGCTGGCACTTTTGCTGCTGCGTCTTTCACTGCAGACCATTCGTCTTTATAGGTTGCCCCGGAATAAAAAAAGCCGCCGCTGATAATTTTATTGTTACTGATCTGTGCTGTAAATAAAAACGAATGACTTCCATCAAAGGCGGAAAGAAATATGGAATCACCATTCACCACACCCTCAAGATAGCGGTAATCACCATCGGCATTTAAAAAAGTACCTGTTAGTTTATTCCCGGTTTGTAAAAACTCAGCAACGGATGAATTCTCTTTCTTATTACTGGCAAAGTTTACAGCCCATCTTCCTGAAATATTATGTGTCGTTTTTTTATTAACCTTAAATCTTTTACTTCCTCTTGTTGCTATAAATGGTAATACTGTGGTTTTTACAGCGCCTCCTTTTATCCATTTTCCCTCAATGTTGTTGCCTGTTTTTTTTATCCTGAATTGAGATTCAAACAATGGCATTTGGATAAACATTGAATCACCTGCTACAACAATATTATCAACCCTTATTTTTTCTGCTGCATTCCTGATATACCAAACCGGTTTGCCTCTTTCCGTTTTCCATAAAAATGTAAACCTGATCTTATTTCCATCATTTCTTATGAGTTCCGCTGACCAATTGGATGATTGTGCTATGCAGGCAGAACTGGTTAACAAGAATATAAATGACAGAACATGTTTCATAGAATGTATTTCTTAAGTGAGAATTGATATAAAACAAAGTTATTGATACACGATTAAGAAAAAACAGCCCCGGATCCGGAGCTGTTTTAATTTATTAGGAAGAAAATTCTATTTCCCTTTTAACCTTAGCAGTGTGGTGTACAATTTATCAACTTCTGCACAGGTATTATAAAATGCCAGGGATGGCCTCACCGTTTGCTCTACACCAAACCTTCTGAGGATGGGTTGTGCACAGTGATGACCGGATCGTACTGCAATACCTTCTTCATTCAATGCAGCGCCAACATCTTCTGTTTTATAGCCATCCAGAACAAAAGAGAGAACACTTGCTTTATCAGGGGCAGTACCAATTAGATGTAAACCTGGAACCTGCTTTAATAATCTTGTTGCATACTCCAGTAAAAAATGTTCGTAATGACCGATATTATCAATGCCCAGTTTACTTACATAATCCAGTGCAGCACCAAGACCAACAGCATCAGCAATATTACCGGTGCCTGCTTCAAATCTTCCCGGTGCATCATGAAAAGTTGTGTGCTCAAATGTTACATCCTTTATCATGTTACCACCGCCCTGCCATGGTTGTGTTGCATTCAGCAGATCTTCTTTGCCATACACAACACCAATACCTGTTGGTCCAAAAATTTTGTGGCCTGAAAAAACAAACCAATCAGGATTCAATTGCTGCATATCAACTCTCATATGAGAAACTGATTGTGCACCATCCAGCAAAACCTTTGCCCCGGAAGCATGCGCCATCTCTACCATTTGTTTAGCTGGAGTAACAGTTCCTAATGCATTTGATACCTGCGTAAAAGAAACCAACTTTGTTTTTGGTCCCAATAGTTTTGCATATTCATCCAGCAATACCTGTCCATCATCATCAACAGGTATCACTTTTATTTTCAGATTCTTTTTAGCTGCCAGCTGTTGCCAGGGAACGATATTGGCATGATGCTCCAAATGACTCAAAATAATTTCATCACCGGAAATTAAATTTTGCTCACCCCAGCTTTTTGCAACTAAATTGATCGCTTCGGTTGTACCTCTTACAAAAACAATTTCATTTACAGAGCCAGCATTGATAAACTTTCTTACCGTTTCTCTTGCTTTTTCATACGCATCAGTAGCTCTTGCAGCCAGCTCATGAGCAGCACGGTGAATATTACTGTTCTCATGCTGGTAGAAATAACTGATCCTGTCAATTACCTGTATAGGCTTTTGCGTAGTAGCAGCATTATCAAACCAGATCAGTTGTCTTCCATTCACCCTTTCATTTAAAATTGGAAAATCCTTCCTTACCAGGTTCACATCAAAAGGTGCAGCGGCACCTGATTGAGCTTTCTGTGCTATCAATGCATCTGGTGAAAACGGGTTTGCTCCAAAACCATTTTGAAAGGAACTTACTTTCGGGAGAAAATAAAAAGAAGAATCATTCCCTGGCTCAGTTGGTAATTGCGGTGTACTTACAAATGAATTGATGATCGCCATTGCTTCCTGCAAGCCTTGCTCAAACGTATTATCATTTGAATAGGGAAGTTCTTCATTCTTAGCATGAGCCGTGCCTAATCCATCAGGTTGTTTTTGTAATGAAGGTTGTCTTCCACTTCCTGCAACAGACTTTGGAACCTTTCCATCAGAAAAATGCGGATCAGGTAAACTTGTTTGCGGATCATTAATATCAAAGTCGGTGTACTGGTGGGGAGCATCAGGACTTTTACCACTACCTGCAACAGACTGCGGCACTTTACCCGTGCCAACATAATCACTGCTGTTAATCTTCGGCTCAGTGCTTTTTGTTTCAAAATAATTGCTGCTGCCAAAATTATCATGTGGGTTTACGCCACCAACTGACGAAGGCACCAGGTCAATTCCGCCAAACGGCTTAGCGTTACTGTTAGTATCAGCACTTGTTAGATCAAGGTGATTAACATTTGGTAAAGAGGAAGAAGGTGATACACCTGCTCCGCCAACAGATGGTGCAGCCATAGGCGAAGCTATATGCGGATCAGCAAAACCATTTTGTGTAACTGGCGCATCAGCCACATAACTTTGATAACCCGGGTTAAAACCCTGTGTTGGGAAAGCAGAAGTAAGTGGAACACCTGCACCGCCAACAGAAGAAGGTACAGAGCCTACTCCACCAAACGGCATCGTATTTACATTCGCCTCTCCACTTCTCAAATCAAGATGATTTACATTTTGTAAATAAGAAGTTGGTGATACACCTGCGCCACCAACAGAAGGTAAAGCAACTGGTGCGGCAACATGAGGATCAGGAAAACTATTTTGTGTTACCGGTACATTCGTTAAATAGCTTTGATAGGCAGGATTAAAACCCTGCACCGGCAAAGGCTGTTGTATACCCGGTATCGCACCGGCATTACCCGGTGGCACTTTAAAAAATTGATTTGCCAGTTGAGTGATCAGTTCAACATCAGGCAAACCATTATTTGTACTTGTACTCATGGTAATTATTTATTTCTACATCTTCCAATACAGCAATAGCATCATCAACCAATACGGCCAGTGAGCAATACAATGAAACCAAATAAGAAGCGATCGCTTTTTCATTGATACCCATAAAGCGTACTGATAAACCAGGAGATTGCTCACCAGGTAAACCCGGCTGGTACAAACCAACCACACCCTGCCTGCTTTCGCCGGTGCGTAATAAAATGATCTTTGTTTTATTATTTACGATAGGCACTTTATCAGAAGGTATCAATGGTATACCACGCCATGTAATAAATTGTGAACCGAATAAGGAAATGGTTGGAGGAGGTACACCTCTTCTTGTACATTCCCTGCCAAATGCTGCTATCGCCAAAGGATGCAGTAAAAAGAAACCAGGTTCTTTCCACACTTTAGTTATTAGCTCATCCAAATCATCAGGAGTTGGTGCGCCGGTTCTTGTTTTAATTCTTTGACCAGCAACAATACTGTTCAATAAACCATAATCTTTGTTATTGATCAATTCACTTTCCTGTCTTTCTTTTATGATCTCGATGGTAAGACGTAACTGTTCACTTATCTGGTTGTAAGGTTTGCTGTACAGGTCGCTCACACGGGTGTGAATGTCAACTACAGTATTCACTGCACTCAGGTTGTATTCCTTTCCTTTCTCTTCATAGTCAACAAAAGTTTGTGGCAGCGCTCTTTCATCTCTTGCAGAACAATCTACTTCTACATTGTCGGCATCTTTTACTTTGTTCAAACGGTACACACCAGATTCAACCGGTATCCAGCTCATCAAATGCGTAAGCCAGCGTGGTGTGATTTTTTGCAGTTGAGGAACCGTACGGGTGGCGATCGCAAGCTGTCTTGCTGCCACGTCGCCTAAGGCAGTTTGTTTTTGTTTAATTTCTGAAGCCATAAATGGTTTAGTTTAAAATATTAAATAGGTGTTTGATTTTTTGTTACCGGCATTTGATCAGATGTCAACTTCAGTGGCGTCGCACACTTCAACACTATATCATTAATCACCAATGCTCCACTAAGATGAAAACAATTATTTGAATAGCAAAATAAAACTCTACTAATTTGATAGACTGTTGATCTTTTTCCTGAAATGATGCTTTGTGAGGTTTGTAAAATAGCAAAACGCATCATTGTAGATCGATTGGACAGTTGATTTGAAATACAAGTTTTACAGTTTGTATTCCGGTGAGGTCAAGGTAGGCCATATTTACCAAAATACTAATTCATGTCTCCTCACCGTTTATATTTGTGTATAAATGCTGAATTAATTTTTTACTGTTCATAAACAGGTATTCATAAAATAATCTATATGGCCGGAATATTAGAACTGGTTGGTAACACCCCCCTTGTAGAACTAACAAAACTAAACCCCAATAAGAACGTAACGATTTACGGTAAGCTGGAAGGCAACAATCCCGGCGGCAGTGTAAAAGACAGGGCTGCTTATGGAATGATAAAAGGAGCGCTTGACAGGGGAGATATAAAAGAGGGAATGACCCTGATAGAAGCTACCAGCGGCAACACAGGTATTGCATTGGCCATGATCGCAAGTTTATTTAATGTACCCATCGAATTAGTAATGCCGGAAGATGCCACTAAAGAAAGAGTGTCAACAATGGAAGCCTTTGGCGCTAAAGTGATCCTTACTCCAAAGACAAGATCAATGGAAGGCGCAATCGATTATGCAAATGAACAGGTAGCTAAGGGTGGTTATGTAATGCTGAACCAGTTTGGTAACCAGGATAACCCTAATATGCATTACCGCACTACCGGGCCTGAAATATGGAGAGATACCGATCAAAAAATAACACACTTTGTTTCATCAATGGGTACCACCGGTACTATCATGGGTGTATCAAGATTTTTAAAAGAAACCAACCCTTCCATTCAAATTATAGGTTGCCAACCAACCGATGGTTCAAAAATCCCTGGCATACGTAAATGGCCGGAAGCATATCTCCCCAAAATTTTTGACCGCAGCCGTGTTGACAGGGTTATGGAAGTAGCAGAAAAAGATGCCCGTATCATGGCAAAAAAATTAGCCCGTGAAGAAGCCATCTTTGCAGGCATGAGCAGCGGTGGTGCCGCACATGCAGCCATTGAATTAGCAAAAGAATTAAAAGAAGGTGTTATTGTATTTATCGTTTGCGATCGGGGTGACCGTTATTTAAGTTCCGACCTGTTTGATTAATTCCCCACTTCACATAGTGAGTATTTTATTTGCGAAATAAATTCCCCAAAAAGTATATATGACGCATTAATATCAGCCTGTTATTGTCTGGCACATTTTTCCATTTATTTATAATAATTAATCACTATTAAAATATAAATATTATGGGAAATCTCCTCTACTTAATTGCCGTGATATTGATAATAGCATGGGCGATTGGCTTCCTTGGGTATCATGCCGGCGGATTGATACACCTGCTTCTTGTTATAGCAGTAATTGCTATCATATTAAAAGTGATACGCAGGGCAGCGGATTAATAAATTAAAAACAAATTTTTATGAGACCAGATATTGGTATACCGGATAAAAATCTAAAAGGTATCACTACCATACTCACCAGTGTGTTAAGCGACGCAATGGTGCTGTACAGCAAAACAAGAAAGTTTCACTGGAATGTAAAGGGTGAAAGTTTTATGGAGTTGCACAAGTTGTTTGAATCGCAATATAAAAAACTGGAAGAAGCCATTGATGAAATTGCAGAACGCATCAATAAACTGGGCTCACCTGTTATAGGTACCTTCCAGGAATTTTTGGAGCATAGTTCTATTAAAGAAGCGCCCGGTAAGTATCCTGTAAAGGATGCTATGCTAAAGGAATTATTAACTGATCATGAATCAGTGATAAAATCTTTACGGAAGTTTATTGATGAATGTGATGAAAAACACGGCGATATGGGTACTTCCGATTTTTTAACTGACCTGATCAAGGAACATGAAACAATTGCGTGGACATTAAGAAGATATTTTAATTAGTACCGCTTTAAATCCAAAATAAAGGCCGCTTGTTACAAGTGGCCTTTATTTTTTATGGTACTGGCGTGGGAGACGTGGTAGTTTCTTTATTAGCCTTCCAGCCCTTGTCCTTTTTCTTTTTATCATCTTTCTTCTTTTTCTTAGCACCGCTCTCATTTACTTTATCGTCATCCACTTTTTGTTTTGCATGTTCTATTACGAAATAGTACATTATTTCATCATCCCCACTTTTTGATGCTTTTATTATTTCAAGAAAAAGATTGTTGTCATTCCAGTCAGTGTCTTTATCTAAGATCTTCAGCCCCACATTAGGTATAAAATATTCACCATCTGCAAGCCCCAGCGAAAAAATAGGTACATGGGGTTTTTTACCGGTGCCACTATATATCATGGCATTCATTATTTTTTCTACAAGGTCCATGTAGTAATCGGCGCTGTCCTGTTTTTCCTTTTGGTGGTAGGCATAAGAAATTTCTTTGTTTACCCGTAAACTGAGTGGATGTGTTTGCAGGTATCTCCTTGCTTTGATAACCACTTCGTCATAGTTGCCTTCTTCATTCAGGTCAAATATTTCTTTTTCAGGCTCCATATCTTCAAAAGGCTTGTAGTGTGGATCTTCCGTATAGCCTATCAGAAGGGCCATCATTTCCATATTGGTAAGGGCAGTATCCCTGTCAAGAAAACGGATCAGTAATTTTTGGTAATACAATGGGCTTTGCCTGTCCTGGCTCTGCTCAAGAAAGGGTTTGAAATCTCTTTTGTAATCAAATGCAGGCTGTGCAAAAGTTGCGGTGGCGATACAAAATAGTAGTGATGTAAAAACGATTCTCATAAACACAATTCGTATTTGGTTCTTAGCGCCAACGAATGTATGTAAAAGAGAAATGAGAACCCTATTTTTTTAGCTTAACGATTAGCGGTATGGTTCGACCGGGGATTTATTTTACCAATGTTACAGTGCCTTTATTTTGTACTATTTCCCCCTGTTCACATTCTGCTTCGATAAACCATACATAAGTCTCGTTCGAAGACACCGTTTCGGCCCCACGTATAATTCCATCCCATCCTGCAACAGGGTTATTGGGAGGGAAATTCTGTTTTTCAAATACTTTATTGCCCAGCCTGTTGAAGATGACAAATTTCCGGATCGTTTTATATCCTCTTGCTATTGGATAAAAATAATCATTGCGTCCATTGGCATCAGGACTAAACGCAGTCGGCATCAGCAGGTTTGCTTTATCGCATTGCACAATGATATTTACATTGTCTTTGCCCTGGCATCCATTGGAGCTTGTTACCATCACGGAGTAAGAGCTACCGTTTATTGCATTGCCTGTAGGATTTGGACAGGTATAACAGCTTAATGGTTTATCAGCCGACCAGGTATATGACACTATATCCGGGCTATACTCCGGCGTTAGTGTAAATGGTGCATTGTAAGGAAGCACCCTGTCGGGGCCGGCATTTACAACCGGTAATGCCAGTACATGCACATTTGCCACAGCAGTATCTGTATAGCATCCGGCTGAATCGCTTACTGCTACTGTGTAAGCCGTATTCTGCAATGGGTTAGCTACCGGGTTAGCAGGGTTGGTGGTATTAAGTGTTGGATCAGGTAACCAGGAAATGATACCACCCATATTCAAACGGAAACTTACACGGCTTCCCTGGCAAAAACCGGTATCAGCAGGAAAAACTTTTACATTGAAAGGAGCAAATACTTTTATTTCACAGGTATCATAGCCACGGCATCCAAAGAAGCTGGTAGCTTGTGCTATATATGAGGTAGTTTGTGTTGGAAATACCATTGTGGTATCACAATCAAGACAGCTGATATTTGAGGCCGGCATCCATTTCAACGTATCAATTGTATATGCTGTTAACAGAACGGAATCTCTTCCGCTGCAAATAGTATCCCTGTCAGGAAAAGCAATTACCTGTGGTATCCTGCGGCTCCAGATAGTTTTCTCTAAAATGGCGCTGCAACCATTGATGTCTGTAGCAGTAAGACTGATATTGTATTCTCCCGGGTTCCTGTAAACATGCGGCTCTGCATCTTTTATATTACTGTAAGTACTGTCATCAAAATTCCATTGCCAGTTATTGATAGCATCTGAACTAAAATATGGATGACTGCTATTATTAAAATTGAAAGGTTTACCGGTGCAGGCATCTTCCTGCGTAGAGAAATCAACTACCGGGCCTTTTACAATTATATTGCCCTGTATAAACAATGTATCACTGCAAGTGCCGGGAATAGCATCTGAGATCACCAGGTAATCTGAATAGGTTCCATGTGTATGTGGATGGTATATCAGCGAAGAACTGTTTCCTGCACTTACAGAATCTCCGCACACAAAATAATTATACATATAGCCTGCACTGTCAGGATAGGTTGATAATACGCCATAGTTAACAGAATCGTCTTTACATACACTGGAAGTGTTCCGGTTAAATATTGGAGTAGCCGTATAAATATTAAAAGTGGTTGTATCCGTACAGCCGGTTGTATTATCAAAAACAAAAATGGAGGCTTTGGATGTAGCCTGTGCAGGGAACACATGTTCTGCATCAAAATTCAAACTGTCTCTTGTAATAGCTCCATCTTCAAATTGCCATGCATATGTAGTAATATGTCCTATGGAAAGATTTTTAAACCAGTAATCGTTTTTCCTGCTGCATTCATTACCATAAATAAAATTGCCCACCACGCCTTTTATAAAAACTGTAATGCTGTCTTTTTCACCCTCGCATCCATTAAAAGATGGCGTGAGCAAAACTGTTTTGCTGCCAAGACTGCGGTATTTATGCATGATGCTTGTATCAGGAGAATTTTCTTCTGCATCATCACCAAATTCCCATTTGTATGCATTTGCATTGGTTGCATAACCTGTAAATTCAATTTTTTCGCTTGCACAAAATGAATCAAGAGGCAAAACAGTATTCACCCGTGTATTGGTTGGTGGTGTACCATATGCAAATGGGGCAAATGTTATTTCATTGGTGCATCCACCGGCAGTTGTAACTATAGCACGTGCATTATAAATACTATCGGTCCTATTATAAATGTGAAGTACCGAATCAACTGTGCCTGTAATTTCCGGTGAACCATCTCCAAAATTCCAGGTATAGGAAGAAGGCACATCGCCATTAGGGATGGTAGTGCTTACGCCCAAAGAAGTAGTGGATGGAATGCAGCCATTGCCCGGTATTGCGGTGGCTGTTATACCAAATTTACTGATGATGATCCTGTACTCACTTTCAGCAGTACAGCCTGCGGCAGTTACTACTTTTACTTTTGCCAGATAGTTACTATAGCCATTGTATTGATGTACTGCAACCCTGCCTGCTTCATTATCAAAACTGTTGTCTCCAAAATCCCATGAATATCTGGCAATATTATTACTGCCATCTGCTGTAAAGGTTACAACACCGGGTTTGCATAAATTATCTTTATCAGCAGTTAATGTTACAGCAGGTGTTTCATTGATCGTAATTGTTTTAGTAGTAGTAGCCGCAGTGGTAGCATATACTGCCGTCAATTTTATAGTGAATGTACCAGGTGTAGTATAAAAAATTTCTTCTGTTGCATTAAGACCACGGGTGCCATCTCCAAAATCCCATAAAAATGCACGTGGTGTTCCTGTGCAATTTTGAGTGACTGTTATTTTATGAGGATGACAATTAATACTGCTATCAGTAGTAATGATAAAATCTGCCGTTTGAGAAAAAGAAATGCAGGGTATTAAAACCAGTATAATAAATATTGCGTTCGTAAAAGTTTTCATATACGCAGTTGATTGTGCTGATGTTAATGCTATGCCAATTAGCATGCCATCAACATTAGTAAGAATATAACGCTTACCTATATGAAAACTGTGGAAATAAATCACCGCAGTTTATTGCAGTTGAGCAATAAAAGGGATATTTCAATAAAAAAGACCCTGGTTAAGGGTCTTTTATTTTTTACCGGATCATAAACCGGCTGTTTCCGTTAAAGGTTCTTAAATAATAGATGCCGGAAGGCAGATCTCTTATATTGATCGTTTGACTTCCTTCTTTCACATTAAAACTTTTTACCACAGCTCCCTGCGTATTGATAATGTTTGCTGAAGTATTGTTAAGTAACCTGTCTGTGGTGTTGATGATAAGAATATCTTTTACAGGATTGGTCAACACAGAAAAACCAGCAGCATTTTTTCTCCTGTCAATTTTGATAATGGGTGAATAAGAAAATTTTCCATCATTGTCTACCATCTTCAACCTGTAAAACACAATACCGTTATTGTTATCTGCAACATTTACTGAATAATTATTGCTTGCCATTCCTTTTGCAGCAACAGATGTTATGGAATTAAACAGTAAACCATCAGGTCCTCTTTCAATTATAAAATGCTTACTGTTTATTTCATTGGCAGTGTTCCAGTAAAGCGAAACAGTATTGTCATTTTGGGGAACAGCACTGAATGAAATTAATTTTACCGGCACCACAACAAATGGTTTGATGAATGTACTGGCGGTATTGGTAATAACCGGTGCATTGTAATCAAAATAAATCGATGCTTTATTATTGATCGTTGCCCCGGAAGGAACAGAAGGATGCGGTTGTATCCTGAATGAAACAAATCCATGACTTTTTATTTCATTCACATTGCTGTCGGGTAATAATATGTTGAAGAATTCAAAGAACACAACATTGCCTTTCACCGTGGTCTTGCAGGAATGAGAGGTATTGACAACTTTCAAAGTATTGGCCAATAATTCGCTGGCAAGTGTGTCGCTTATCACAACATTAAATGCAGTATCGTTCCCTGTATTTTGAAAACGAATGGTATAATCAATGTATGTGCCATTGGCAACCTGCAAAGGTGATAGCTCAGGTGTAGCTTGTTTATCATTGGGATCAAAAGAACCTCTTAAGAAAACTTTGCTGCTATCTGCTGTTATGATCGAATTATCGCTGATTGTCGCTTTAGCAAATAATGAATCACCAATAGCAATTGTTGGTTTCACCCTAAAATAAGCAATAAAATTTTCTTGTTGTCCGGGCACAAAACTGCCAATGTTCAACGATAGGTTACTGCCATTGTTTATGACAGCGGCATTGCTGCTTGAATCATACAGCAGCTTTGTATTGTCGTAGTTAAAAATAACGTTCGGTGATAAAGTAGTTGTGCCAGCATTTTCATAACTGATCAGGTAAGGAAATGAAAAGCCTGGTCTTGCTGCCCAATTAAGTGTTGTAAGTTTTATCGCAAGACTGTCCTTAATGCTGTTTGCCTGTAAAGCATAATCTTTTGAAACGAGTGTATCATATGTATTGAAATTGTAAATAGCTGTGGCAGGAACAACATTATAGTATAAAGGTGCCGTCGGGGTAATGGTATAAGTGCCAAGTGTATCGGTAGATATTTCGAATTTTCCATTTACATCAGTGTAAGTAAAATAACCGCCGGTCAGATTTAATTTCATATTTGCCTTTGCAGGTTCATCCATATCCTTCACCCCGTTCTGATTATTATCAAAAAAAACATTCCCTTTTATTATTGGAAATGACCGGCATTGATTTGCATTATTAGTTGCGTTGCAAATTGCAATGGACGAACTCTGTGATGAGGATAAGCCGTTGATCCAGCAAGAGGAAGGTTTATTAGGTAAGCAAGATACATCTGCAGGGTCGAAAGTAAGTTCCCGAAGCCCGATTGGCAAAAAAGGAAAACATTTTATATCGTTACCATTGCATCGTAATACACCTAGCGTGGCAGGTAATTCTGGTAAACCAGTAAGTGAATTACCAGGACATGCTAAGTATGTTAACCCTCCAGGTAGATCAGGAAGATGGCCAAGTGGGTTTGTACCGCAATCAAGATGATAGAGAGAACCTGGTAAAGAAGGTAAACCCGATAAACGATTGTTGCTGGTCTGCAACATACCTAATGATGCTGGAAGTAATGGTAATGATGTTAATTGGTTGTAATAACATTTTAAAGTTATTATACCAGTTGGTAATGAGGGCAGACTTGTTAACCTGTTTTGGGAACAATCTAAAAAAGTAAGTAAAGAAGGTAATGTGGGCAGCGCTACGATGTTATTATTTCCGGTGCAGGTGAGGTATTTTAATGTTGATGGTAATTGAGGTAATGAGGTGATATTAGTACTACTAACTACCAATTCCTGGAGAAAAAGGCTTGGTAGTGTCGGCAGTGTTATCAAAGGCATATTATAGACCTTTACTGAAGAAAGTCTGGGCGGAAGATCGGGAAGAACAGTTGCCGACATATATCCTGCCTCTATCAAATATAACTCATCTGGCAAAGGAGCCTGAATAGTTGTAAGAGAGCTGTTAAAGATGATCTTTAATTGTGTGCAGATTCTTAGAGGCTGCAATGAAGGAATTCGTATAAGATTACTATTATTTTTAATAGTAACATAACTTAATGCTTCAAAGTATTGCAGGCCTTCGAGATCTTTAATGTTTGTGTTTGCTATTTCTATCTGTCCAGTTATCCCGGCACAGCTGATTGTATCTAACATGCCCAAACTATTAATGCAGGGTGGATACCAAACCTTTAAAAAATCTCTGAAATTACTGTCTGGCAAGTTTACGTATTGCGCATGACCTTTGCACACGAAAAGAAAGGAAAAAGCGATAAGAGTTAGTAGTTTTTTCATAAGAAGTCATATGATTCTATAAAACTATATAACGCTTAATCCCGGGCAGATATTGCTTTTCCCATAACCAGCGTTATAAAAAAAGAAACAGGCGGCACTAGTGCCGCCTGTTTTATCAAAACCAATCCTTTTATCTTATCAATATCCTGATGCTGCCATTCATCGTTTTGAGATAATAAATACCGTCGGGCAGTCCTTTTACCTCCACTGTTTGGCTTCCTTCTTTTATAACGAAGCTTTTTACAACAGCTCCCTCCGTATTGATAATGTTTGCTGAAGTATTGTTAAGTAACCTGTCTGTTGTGTTGATGATAAGAATATCTTTTACAGGATTGGTCAATACAGAAAAACCAGCAGCATTTTTTCGCCGGTCAATTTTGATAATGGGGGAATAAGAGAATTTTCCATCATTGTCTACCATCTTTAACCTGTAGAATACAATGCCGTTATTATTATCTGCAACATTTGCTGAGTAGTTATTACTTGCCATTCCTTTTGCAGCTACAGAAGCTATGGAACTGAAATGCAGGCCATCACTTCCTCTTTCAATTATAAAATGCTTGCTGTTTATTTCATTTACGGTGTTCCAGTATAAAGTTGTCGTATTATCATTTTGCGGAACAGCGCTGAAGGAAATTAATTTTAATGGTACAGTGATAAAGTCTTTGATCAATGTACCGGCTGTATTGGTTATCACCGGCGAGTTATAATCAAAATAAATAGCTGCTTTATTTGGAATGGTGCTGTTAACTGCAACAGTAGGTTGTGGTTTTATACGGAAAGAAACAAAGCCATGGCTCATTGGCTCATTCACATTGCTGTCTGGTAACAATATATTGATGAACTCAAAGAAAACAGTATTGTCCTTTACGGTTGCTTTGCAATCATGTGATGATACGAGCATTTGTAAAGTGCCTGCTTGTAAATTACCATTCAGCATATCACTGATCACAATATTGAATGCTGTGTCTGTTCCTGTATTTTGAAAACGGATAGTGTAATCAATGTATTTTCCACTGGCAACCTGTGATGGTGATAATTGCGGCGTGGCCTGCTTATCGTTGGGATCAAATGAGCCACGGACAATATTTTGTACAAGATCGTTGCCAGCAAAGGAATTGGCGCTGATATCAGCCCTGGCATTAAGTGTATCACCAAGTGGCACCGTTGTGTTTAAAGTAAAGTAACCGATAAAACTTCCGCTTTGCCCGGGTACCAATACACCGGTATTATAAGTGAGTGTATTACTATTGTCCACTACGCCACTAACAGAGCTGGTGCTATAATTAAGTCTTGTTTGATCATAATCAAAAACAATATTTGGCGATAAAGTGGTAGTGCCGCTGTTTTCATAACTTATCATATATGAAAATGAAAAACCAGGACGTGCTGCTGAATTGATCGGAATGATCCTTACAGTGAGGCTGTCAACAGTTGCGGCAGCCTGCAAAGCAAAATCTTTTGTAACAACTGTATCATAATTGGTAAAAGTATACAAAGCAGAGGCAGGAGTTACATTGAAATATGGCGGAGGCGTTACAGTTACCGTATAGGTTCCTATACTGTCGGGACCGATCTGGTAATTTCCTCCATTGCTGCTGTGCACAACAAGACCGGTTGATAAATGAACTTCTGCATTTCGTTTATATGGCTCACCGGCATCTCTTACGTTGTTATTGTTATTATCATAAAATATCGCTCCCATTATTACAGGGAAAGGCTGGCATTGGTTTACATTGTTAGTTGGATTACAATGAGGAAGATTAATGTTCATGATCACATGCTCATCATAATTAGGGTTACATTTTATAGAACTGTCAATAATTACACTCACATCCATCCAGGGGAAATAAGGCGAAATTTTTGGAAGACATGTAATATTATTATACGATATATCAAGAAATTCCACCACACGTAGATCAGGTAAAGATGTTAATTGATTATAGCTGCAGTACAGAAAGGATGGACCGTAAAAATCTCCAATGTAACTTATCTGGTTGTAGCGGCAGTCAAATCTTCGTGTGGGTGTTAATCTTGGTAAGCTGGTCAGCCTGTTATTTGAACAATCCACCAGTTCTGTTACCAACTGGGGGAGCGTGGGTAAAGAAGTAAGTTGGTTACTATTGCAGGCTAAGTAAATCCATTGTCCATTGTCAGTAAATTCGGGAAGAACAGTTAAACTGTCAGCACTGCAATCGAGAAATTCGAGTGAGGCAGGGAAAGCGGGAATGGTATGCAGAGGATTATTATTACACTCCAGGTGCTTTAGGGTGTTGGGCAATACAGGAAAGCTTGGTATTTTGTTATAGCCAAAATCAAGGTCTAATAAAGAATTTGGTATGGCAGGTAATGATGTAAGATTGTTAGAAGCGCAATAAAGAAACTGGAGCCCTTCTGGTAATATAGGTAAACTGGTTAATGCACCCTCCCAACTTTCAAGATGAATAAGGCTTGAGGGAAGTACAGGAAGAGTTGTAAGCTGGTAATTGTTCCAGCAGGATAATTTTAGCAATCCCTGTGGTAAGGAAGGTAATGTCCGGAGTGCAACACTCTTACAATAAAAATTTTTTAAAGATACCGGAAGTGAAGGTATCGTATCAAGGAACCAGACATAACTGCAATTTAATGTAACGAGGTTTTTAAAGTATTGTATGCCATCAAGGTTGCGTATGCCGGGATTCTCTACAAAAGCTATTGAATCTTCATTTATAATTTCGCTGCAGGTCGTATCTAAAAGCCCGGCAGTATTAAAACAGGAAGGATATAATTCCCTGAGCTTATTCCTGAAATTGCTGTCTGGTATGTCTGCATACTGTGCAAAGCTGCTGCTAACGATGAATACAACAGATATAAGGGCAAATATCTTTTTCATATAAATTCCAATTCGTTTTAAAAGTAAGCAAAACAAAAAGATAGGAGCTAAAGTTTTTACCGTACTAAAATCCTGCTGCTTCCATTTACTGTTCTCAAATAGTAAATGCCTGCTGGCAATCCTTTTATTTCTATTGTTTGACTCCCCTGTTTAATAATAAAGCTTTTTACTATGGCGCCCTGTGTATTTATGATAGCCGCTTGCGTATTGCTTTCCAGCACAGTGGGATCCGAAGCTTGGAATTCACGTGACTTGAAGTCGCGGCCGCACTGACCCTATAGTGAGTCGTATTAATTTAAATCATACCAACATGGTCAAATAAAACGAAAGGCTCAGTCGAAAGACTGGGCCTTTCGTTTTAATCTGATCGGCACGTAAGAGGTTCCAACTTTCACCATA